>Ga0056128_1003164_pt1 | contig 20035 bp, 6 predicted proteins | sample WorMetLIZISLAND2_FD_71113 | JGI IMG/M metagenome (GOLD analysis project Ga0056128, IMG submission 71113) | Marine gutless worms symbiont microbial communities from Max Planck institute for Marine Microbiology, Germany - Olavius geniculatus... ... | reverse complement strand
TTGTGTGACCACATTACCTAGCAAAACAAACACTGTCAAAGCTACAGTGGTCTCGGAGAACAGGCAACACATAAAGATATCAATTTCGTAGCATAAAATACTTAAGCTTACTTACTTATTTGCAGTAGTGCCTTGTGACGTCATTGCTACGTCATATTGTGTTTATTTACTTTGTTTACCAGCAATAATTTTTAGGATAAATCGTTTGATATGGGCAGAATAACAAAGGATGGTCGCTGTTTGATCATGGGCTTACGAACTGAGAACTGTTTTGCTAGGTAATGTGGTCACACAATAAAGGTGTGGTAGGTGGAAGAACTTCACGTTTACGCGCCATAAATTTCTGCTTGTAACAGTGAAAGAATAGTTAAAATCGGTGCTGAATTACCAAAGTTATCCCAAAAATAATACTGGGTATCCGTTTTTTTGGAACACCCTGTAGTCACTATTGGCACTTGGCAGCCTAGGAAGCTGCCACCGCCATATATCCGATAATACCATCACCAACCCCCTACGACTCACCGTTTAGCCACAATGCCACACGATTGGCATACCATAGTGCGTTATACCCTTCAAGGTCATCCAAGGTCATCGATTTTCATGTCATTTGAAAGCCAATATGTGACTTCCTATTAGCGATCAATAGCAACCTAAGCTTTATCTCGCACCGTTTAGCCACAATACATCCGTGACAGTCTGACAGACGACAGACGGACGACAACCGTACCAATAGCTCGAACGTTGCTTAAGTACGGACGGCTAAAAATTAATAACTTTGCTCCAAAATAATATTTCTTCACGAAATTTTGTGGTCACTTTCCAGATTTAGTGCTGATTAAGTGTACAATTTTTGGTCAATTCAGATTTGACATTAGATTTACTGTCTAGGGGGTTACTTTTTTCCAGGCACCGTGTAGGCAAACATCAGGCTATTCCACTGCAAGTTCGACTTTCTGGTCTACGAAATCTTTAACTGTAGTGTATAGTGTGGACTAGTATAAAAGTAGATAAGAATGCTATTTAAGGGCTTTAATATCCTTATAAGTGCTTACCATTTTTACAATTTTTACTGGAACACATTAAATGTCAACATATACGCCTACCGACAGAACGAAAACAACTCCACTGTGGGCGTGGTCGCGAATGTCTCACGTGTGAGGAGATTAGATCTATCAAGTGACTCAAAACTTACTTTAATACGCTTCAAATTTGCACTGCCAATTTGCTACAACTTTTTTGTCGCAATTTTAGCATCGAGCACGCCGAATGTAAAAGGTTTTATGGCCAGAGTAATTGTTATGCGCTATCAATTTGTACAGGACACCCCTCGCTTTGGAAAGTGGTTTGGTCCGCTCACGTATTACCTGTGCAATCAATCCACGTACACAGTGCTTTAATTGCAGGTAAACAACGCCGTGCTTGTATCCACTTTCACCAGTGTGTGAATTAGTGCTCATCAGTAATCAGTAATGTAGATAAACGGATGCAAGCACTAAAAGTCCCTCTATATCCGTATCATGATATAATAAATTATACTAATAAGTTTCTTAATCTATCACTTTTTTCGACATACTCCGGTCTATCTCTATCGTGAAATTAGGTTATCTCTGTCTGTTTTTGTAGCAGAATATCAGCGCAAATTGCATGTAGCTTAGTTCATTTCAAAAGTGCGATCGTCTTTAGGGCTATTTAGTGTTTTAAAACGCAACATATGGCCTATACCAAATACTTTGGCGTATAGGCCTACAGTATTTGCCTATGTTGTCTGTCCGTTTGTTTGTCTGTCCGTCCGCGATGAAGTCTATTTGTCGTTGTGTACATAAATTAAGTTACTTTTTAAATAATCACTCTAAGAATTAGTTTAGGGGCTATGGGAGATTTGTGGCGCCCGCGCGAGAATTGCGCAATAGGTATGGAAAATGCATGCGTCCGTTTTAAACCTGCCGAAAGACAAAAAAAATCTAAAAACTTTATAATAATTAACGTTAATTTCCGTATAAGAAAAAAATTACGCGGATGTGGTGAGTTTTTCTTGAAAGCAATGGCGAATAGGCTTATTTGATCGAGGCCCTGGCGCTGATGAAGTAAGTTGTCCAAAGTCGGAGAAACGCGGCTAAACGTTTGCGAAGGTCAGAGTCACATATCGTGTATGAAAATGATTTGTCGCCGTTCGCGGTGCTTTTTGCGAGCAGCTCCGTGACATTGCACGGTGTGTATGTGCATTTCCATTAGGCGACGATCGATAGGCCGAGGTCTAATAACATTCCACTAGCCCACTGATGGTCAGTTCAGAGCTTTAGCATTGCATTGCACGAGAGAATTTGTCACGTCCAATTTCTGCCGGTGTGTGACGACGACCTGCCAGTGTCGGATCCGTGCACGTCACAATGCTGTCACGATTCTTATGCCCAAACTCCGTTTAGTTCAAGTCGTTAAAGTAGAAATGCAAAGGCAGAGAACTTTAATTTAGATTTGGGCCTCCTGTCGGTGTTTGTATAGACCTCTACTAATGCCCACAGTTAGGTTGTAGGCCTATGTTAACGGTTAACCCATAGTATCTAAATTATTTTTTGATTTGCCGTTAAAATAGGTGGGTTAATTTAAGCCTATCGCAAAAATATTCAGTTTTTTTCCTCCGTGTTTTGTAAATTTGAATTGGAGAACTCTTTGGGCAAAAATATTGAAGGTGGAAGAACTGCATTCCGCTCCGTCCCATGATAGGCCTACTTCAGCTCAGTGGATGGCGTCGTGGCAGAGGAGAGTAAAGGACAGTCCCTCCTAAATTATGAGCTGTCAGAAAATCTTTTTATCAAAAAACCTTTATCCAAAAACGCAAACACTGGGGCTGAAAACACCCATTTTAAAGAATTTAAGGGCACTATTGGAATTTTGAGCACCTTGTCGAAAATCTGAAATGTCTGCCGCAAAATATCGGCGCCTCAGATTCAGCTCGCTGACTTTGCGCGCTTTAAGTCTTATAAATTTCTATATTATTATTACTATTACATTATTGATTGCGACTTTCTGCTCTGTTTACTTTTTTAACCCACGTCGCTGCTGCTGCAGGTACGATTGTACGATTGACTGCCCAACAAGTCCTCAAATAGGCAAGGTAGTGGAGCTTGAGCTGACTTTATCAAAAAGTGCGCACAGACTATCGCGTCGCTATATCCCGGTCATATCGGTAAAATGCCTGTCGCTAGGAACTTAGTCTATTGGCCAAACGCGCGGTTTGTGTAAATTACTGTGTTATTCCTGGTTTCACACGACTGATACGAGCAGCCGAGCTTGCGAAACGGCTCACTTTGCAATATGCTCGTTCAGTTCATAGGCCTACTATTATGTTGGGCTTAACTTTCCCGTCTGGTCTCGACGCCTTTAGCCTCGTTTAAGTTAAGTGAACTTAATACATAAGAATACTTACTCTATACTTCGCAAATATGAGTCACCGAAAATGGAAGACTAAAAATCACGGAGTTGAACTTCGAGTAATGAGCCTCGAAGTGTTTAGTACTTAGCAGAAATTTAGCAGAAAATTAGAAAAAAAACTCCAAAATTGTATAATCGAACCGTCTTTTTTCTCAGTAATGTATCAGCGCGGAAAGTGGACGGCGTGCGGTGTGGCACGTGATGTAGCGTTATGAAACAGTCCACTTATTGCCATCCTACACGTTCAGTGACGTACATGTAGTTAGGCTTATAATGTGGTAAAGGGGGAGGCATGGTGAGCGCGATTATAACCGGGGTTTGGGAGCAAAGCCCCTGGTTAGGGAGTCAAAGGGGCAATGCTTTTTGAAGCTAAAACACATTTAGGCCTAGCTTTTGGTTGTTAACTAGAAATGGCAAATTGGCCCATTTTTCCAAAATTTGAAAACACAGAAAACCACAGAGATCTGTCTTGTCTCGCAGATTTTCTCCAAAGGAGACATTCACCATATGCTGCCTTAAATACGCCACTGTAGGCCTACACGTTCACGTACGAACGGCAAGATCCCGAGGGAACTATACTAATTACAAATGTCAGTCAGTCACTGCAGCTGTCGGATCTGGCTTGATTGGAATTGGCTCAGCGATGACGTCAGTGATGACGTCATGCAGACAGCTGCTCGCGAGTCGCCGGTGACTATTATAGTTCATCGAGTCTTAGTACTCGATAATTTTAGCAATATTTCGTTAAAAGATTGAACAATTCGACAACGCTTAACGAGTTACGATCGCAGACTGTTTGCGCGTTTATCGTTTCTCAGACTGACTACACTCTGCCCTCTAAGAAATGCTTAAGCTTATTCTTGAATTAGGGGCCTACCCAAAAACTTCGCCATGGATTAAAAAATGCTAAAATCTCGAAATGCCATAAGTTAAAAAAACGCTTATTAATTTGTCATAGCTTTGATATTCAAAATAAACGTTTGTAGGCCTACTTTCTATAGGTCTATTTCTGCGTTTTCACTCCACGTGAGCGTGCGCCGCGTTATAGAAGCAGCACAGTACTTGAGATCCAAAAAACGTGACAAATCTGGGTCGCCTTCTACTACTATGAGTTGATGCAAAACCCTTCGAGAGTCCCAGCGACCCATATCTCATAACAAACAAATCTCATTATAACCCAGCGAGCAAACGGGCAGGCTGAATGCAATGCAATACGTCACCGACCACACACGATATTGAGTAATACGGAATCAATCAAGAAGTCCGAAACCGTTGCCGTAGCAACGAAACCAACCGTTGCCATAGCAACACCAGCGGTCACGCGTCAACGGTGACGTTTCAGCCGGTCACGTGACTCATTGGCGGTTGTCACGTGACAATGGCAGACCGAGCATTGCAATGGAAGTATGTGTGGTTCGCGGTCGAACAATGTCGTCTCGGCCATACAGCATTCGAGGCGTGACACGAACGTCGTCAGGCTCGTGGGGATCACCGATTTTGGATTCGCCATGAACTTTTGCGTTAATATATAAAGTAGAACTCCATGTATTAAACAACTCGGACAAAAGCAACCGGCGGTGTGGCACTTAACGTCGATGACATCGGCATTTCGTGGCATTTTATACACTGTTGTTCGTTTGGTCACGCACGATTGCACCCGTGGAATTATCGACCTGTTGCCATACCAATTCAGACATAGTGCTGGAGATAGACTGTCTGGGCGCAACCGTAGAAGGTGCTCGAAAGGCTGAAGTCATGCTCAAGGCACGCCGCAGCTTTATACAATCGACAATGTCGCCAATCGCTATTTTCAATATAATTATTATATAATAAGCAAAAAAGTCTTGGCGCCGGGTGCCGACATGATATGTGACCGTCCGTCCAGTTGCCGACCGTGTTGGACGTTGAAGTAAATACATGTATAGACTAACGACTGTTAGGCCTAGTTTGCAGTCGGTGCGTGAGGCGCCCGGTGTTCGTCCGTCACCAGTAAGTGAACGAACGTCAGATAGGCCTACGCCTCTTTTTTATTGAGGTTTTTGACGTTTAAATTAACGTGACACCGCCAGACCGACAGTGTTGACGTTGAAGACTTACACTAAGCACTACGGACAGAAGAACTGACAGTGACGTGCTGCTGCTGCTGCTGAGTGTCAGAGATGGTGATCATGTCATCTTTGGCCAGTTCGTCAGTCCAATTTGGACGGTACAGAAACACAGACAGACAAGCTGCAACAGTGTAAGCACGAACGCAAGGCGTTGTCGTTGACGCGACTCGCCAACAGCAGGTTCAATAACGCGCGACTGAGAGCGGCTCACTCGCCGTTGATGGGCCATTTCAGTTCATCGACGTACGATCTCGAAACGAATACGATTAGTGTTAAATATCTAAACAATTTTCAATGATTTTTTGGTCTCAGTGATTTTTGAGCCGACACATACACTTCGCAGTATAAATTCTTTGTTGTAAACGGCCAAACTACCACTTCTGCGTTTTACAAGGTAGTGTAACGACATTATTAAGGTGAGGTAGACGACACTACAGTCGTTTACGTAAAGTTCTCTTATGATGCTGCCTGCCAAAAATTATAGAAATCTGTCAATGTTTCGCGGAGTTATTTTAAAAATGAAAGTAGCACGATTAATATTGTGATACGGTGTATTTGCAATGCCTATATCATATTTTACGACAAATACCTGTTCGTTGTTGACGTCGAAATTTTGGGCGCCATCGCTGAATGCGATTCTGACTATTGCGACATATTTATTTGTAGCATGCACGGTCTCACTGTCTGTTTGTTTGTCACATTGGTCCACCCTGTTTAAACCATTCGACGGATATATTGTAGATACTATTTGGCAGGTAACTTGTGGGTTTAATAACACATTGTGTGAGATGGGGGTCTCTGACCCCAAGGAAAATAAAATTTGGGGGTCGAACTAACCAAAAATGCAACTGCTGCTGACTATCAAAAAATAAGATTTATAGTTCACCAAATAGCAGCATTTATTTGCCATAAGCCTATCGCTTTTGCCAAATTATTTTGATTGTTATGTCGAAATTGCCATCTCTAACAATATAACGCACGCTTACTTGCGTTTCGGGCGTCAGTAGCTACGAAAAAGAGAAAGCAATAGGTCTAGGCCTACACTCAAAATAGATGCATACATGAAGGGCCGCAACGAAAGACTGCATTTTAGCGCTAATATGCATAGATGCGAGAAAAGCCCGGCGTCTATAGGTGCAACAGACCAATTATCAGTCGGTGTAATGACGACAATGAATTACTGAAGACCGTTCGTTCTTCACTGTAGCATCTTTACCACTACGAATGAGTAAAAAGAAAATAAGACGAAAAACATTTGCTTGCTATGTTGTCTCATGTCAGAACTTTAGAAAAGTAAACGCCCATCAATGCTGGCCGCCCCCTGTAACTTGACCAAAACATACTGCAAAGAGAAACACGGTAAATAACAACAAATAACAAATAATATTTTTTTAGAATGTTGCAGCGTATTACGTACGTATGTGATCACGCCTTTACGAAAAACTTTTTTGTGTAATTTCGAGCCACATAGCATTGACAAAAATTATTAACAAATGCGCGTTTTTGGTTACGTTCTGCACTGCCGAGCTTTGTTTTGGCTTAACATAATCACAAAGTTAGCGCAACTGTACGCCTTCGAAATAAACCAAACCACATTTGCATTTTAGCTTAACAGACGGTTTAATGAAACTGAATTCGTACGACTGCATGCATTTCCTGAAAAGATGGGATTCGACTGACCGACTAAGCCTATTACTGGCGCTGATAATGTGCTTTGTCGGCTTCGGCGTTGCTGCTATGCTTCATCGGCTGCGTGGTTGGTTTGAAGTGATATCAAGATGAGATGGGCGCAGAAATGATGTCGTCAGATATGTGCGAAAACCACGGTAGCAATGTATATACTGACAGCTGATCTGTTTTATACTGAACGTCGCTTGAACAGCAAGGTTATCCGACGCTGCGTCCTTCAAACGAAACCCGGAAACAGTATTTTTCGCGAGCTGGAAGTGTAATGTTTTAGTTTGCTTTTATTTCTTATTTCACGCAGTCGTTTTTGTTGCAATCTTAGCCAGGTTTTATCTCTGAGCTTGTAAACCACGGTTTACGGGTACTTTTTGTTAGTGTTTTTTTCTGATGATTGATTTATCAATTGACTCACTGACATTAATTATTATATGCAAAGTGCGGAATGTGCTTTTTAGATATCTTAATTCCCGACAAATAAGTAGTGGGCCTAAACGCATGACACGATTTAACACATCACTAAGTGATATGAATATGCTTGCACTGAAATAGAAACGGGAATAATTACACTACACTCGACTACATAGTATGAAGAACAAAAAACAAACAATTCTGTAAATAAATTGTGCAAATGTAGTTAGTGTCGGTTCTTAATGTTTACAGAGAAGGGACACAACGCGAAAGAAGGGAGCATCGTTTTGGCTATTGATTGCAGTGGGACGGGCTGATGATTATAGTAAATCATACGTTGGATATCGGACAAAGTACACTGTGTTTCATAAAAAGACCCTTTTTTTGTTTTTTTTTCATAATTCACTCAAATAATGACCAATTTACACAAAATTTGTACCAGTTGTAGAAGAAGAAATATTAATTCAAAATATTGCAACAAAATATGGCAGTTGATTAAATATTTTTTGCTAGTTGTGACCTAACGTTGACATCATAATGTGTCACGGGTAAAAGCCTGATAGTCTCAACTGGTGCTGTCAGTTGCTGCGCTGCTCCGATCGTGAAAAATCTGTTTCGCTGATGACAAATTTTTGAAGTTTTACAGTTGCATCCACAAAAACGTGCAAAGCGATCGCATTTACATGTTTGTGGGGATAGTTGGACTTTCACGTGTTCGAGCAAGACTAGGGCACCGAGCTTGCAAAATGGTTGAGTTTTTGGATCGCAACACGTATAACCTTTTTGACACTTATTATAACTTATATTTAACATTTTACTTCAATACTTTAAAAATTCACCATTCGACCTTATCATTATCTGCAGATACTGTGCGTTTTTGGGTATTTATATTTTACAAGGTAATGTAGCGACATAATAAGTGTGATGTGCATGCCATGAATAGCAAATTTCTTCCTGAGTCAGTGAAAAAAACTGTAAAAATTGGTCAATATTCAGCGAAGATATGGAAAAAGCACAATAGCTTACTTTTTTTGGCCACCCTGTATATACACGGTGGTGCATGAAAAGTAGAACACAAATACTTTACGTACAGCAATCAGACAGATTCGGAAACGATCAGCTTCGATCACTGCAGTGGAGGGTGGTTCTATTGATCACTGTGTGGAAGTGTTCAACATGACAACCTTCCAATACAGTAATCGAGACTGATCGTTTATGAAACTGTCAGATTACTCGAACTATGCTTGAGGCACTTACGAGGGTGTTACACTTTTTATGTGCTATCGTATGGTATAATTTTGTCACTCTCATCTTGGCACTGCGTATAAAGCTGCACGTCGTATGTCATCAGCGAAAAACAAGCGAGCTCTAAAAATCACTTCGTCAACATTGGGAAGTCCAAATATTTTCTTTTCCTCCGAATGTTCGCCTGCAGCAAATTTTTCGCTGGACAAAGAGGCCGAAACGCCGCAGGCATCGATTGGGGGTAGAAATAGAGAAGAGACACCCTCCTCCCTAATCGACTAGGGAACCTGAGTTATTGCCGTGAGCCCTGCCGAAAATAGCCTAAATGTATATAGCGAGCAAACGAGAAAATTATTTTGTTTTCTTTCCCGTTTTTCGCTATACGCACAATACAATACATACTCAAAGTGTAAAATAGTTAAACAGTCCTGTTAACAGATGGGTTTACAAACTCCAAATAGGTCCACTCCTTACGGAAGTGTCCCGCGCATCCTCGGCTCTCTCGTGGTCGACGCGACCACCCGCCAAGCACCCATGCACCGACCTGCCAATAACGACGTTGAGATGTGATTTCTACATGCTGTTTGTGACGTAGTGAGCCAAGCTAAGATGCTGCTGCTGCTGCTGCTGTCGCCTGAAGCTAAACTGTTGCAGCTTCTGCTTTAGTTGCCATTTCACATCTGCTATATTGTCATAGTGTGCGTAGCGTTGCTCGGGAAAAGGTAAAAGAATGAATTGCTATTGAGAAATTCTGTTTAGGCCTAAGCTACAGTGTTTTATTCATACATCTATAAAACATGACGATCTGAGGCAATTTTTAGCAGCGGCGCCGAAAGTGCAGGACTGGAATTTGACGGACTGGAAAATGTTAGATTTACGAATTGGCTTCGAAAGCAAGGCCACATCGTATTTGACATGTGGGCTACATCTAGATTTCTGGCGTAAAGATTGGAAGACACAAAATGTGTTGCCGGTAACATATTCAATATACAGAGCAAAGTAAATTTTTTTCTGGGTCATATAGACCCATAAAACCTCGCTAATTTCCATTTTCTCATCCTCCAGCCAGACACCAGCTTACACTGTAAGACCATCGCGCTGTGTGTCTGTTTACATCCCAGCTTTTGCTGGTATACATTGCGTCTATCACGAATAAATGACCAGGCTATGTTGGTCTGGTAAACTAGTTAAATTCCAAGACGATTTACCTATCTGCGAACAGTGACCCACCCACTAACAACAACGACGTAAACAACCAAACAAGAAACCTAAACGTCTAACAAATGACCAAAAATACCAAAAAATGATACAAAAAAATATGAAGATTGCACGCAATTTCGCAAACATTATCAGTCTCACATGCCAATTACGCGGATCGTGTTATATCTGCGTAATCGTAAATTAGGTCCGACCTTAGTGATTGGCATCGGAGACGCGCAGCAAATGCCGCCGCAGAGCTGCTGCTGCTGCACACTTCACTTCTTGTCGTGACGTCGGCGCGTACGGTGAGTACTGAATACGATCTGCTACTGGCGGCGGCGTTTTTTACGATACTGACATTTTTTAACAGTGCATACAATTATTTCATTGCGTGTAGTTTAAATTCAGGGCAATGTATTGATAGTTTTTCGGTTTAATTTTTAAATCGGTGTGTTGTTTTAATGCAGAAATTGCATATAAGCGATCAAATTTAATACGACACGAAAAGCGGTTTATCTACGTATAACTTATTAAAGTACGCACAAAAAATAATTCACAAATGTGGACATATGGTTCAATAATTTAATACGTTATTATACAAAATTATAGCGATGTTTATACTCAGCAAAAAGCTAGCAAATAACATATTTCACATTAAATTGTTGTATATACGTCGAAGTTTCTCGCACACGTCACACAGGCCGGACATCCGACGAAAGCCGGTTTTTCCGAAAAAATGACGTTTTGCAATGTTGCTCAACGATCCTAATCAACTTAAAACACGGGAACTAAAAACCACACCCAATATATGTACGCTATTTATCGCGTAGTGTGTTTCGACAGCTATTTTGCAGATAAAATTGGAATGTCTTTCTTTCAACCTGCATAAAGTGTGGTAACTGAAAACGTTCTAACGCGGAACTCATCGCTAGTCAGTAGTCGCAATTAATTAATACTATATATTAATGCAAATGCTGTTTTCTAGAAGCTTATTCTATTTTGTCATGTGCAAATTTAACCGAAAAAAACTTTGTAGCTAGATTTGTTGTAACAATCGAATTTTGTTTCAAATGCGTGGCGATTTAATAGCATTTTTAGGTTAATGCCGGGGCCGCAGCTTTCACTGCACGATCGCGGGTTATCGCGGAATGCACCCGATCGGTTTCACTCTAGGTGCATAGAATAAACCAGATCGTGTCGGACGTTGAGTAAAGGTAACCAATCATCATTCAGTAAAACACTACATTTTACTTTCATTTGGTTAGATTAAAGATTACAATACTGACAGTAGGCTAATAGATGGGGCAGCGTTTACGGCGCTGTCACCATGCCACTGTCACTGCGATGGCGGTTCATGCCGCAATATGTTCATCTAGCTTAAATCACGCTCAGCTTGCACTGCTGCTGTTTTCGCAATTTTCGGCTGCAGTCGTGCGCCATAAAAGCAAACTACGGTGTAGTTTATGCCATCCGAGCGTGAGCGTGGTTTAGGTACGATATCGCACTGTCTGGAGTGGTATAAGCTCGTACCGCGTACTCGCTTACCCACTCCAGCACAGAAAAACTATTGCAGACTGTTGCAGCAGCTGCTCGCTGGACAGACGATCACTGAGTGGGCGACTATTAACTGACGAGGCTGTCTCTATAGAGGCGGCAACCGAAGAGAGTGCGGAAAATAGCGGGTAGCGTTAGTAGGCAGGTGAAGGCAATTAGTAGTTGCGCCGTCATTCAGAGCTCAGTTTGAGTGGATGCGGGGAAGGGGAGGGAGAACTGACCAGTGGACTCAGTGGTCGGGAATAGGACGAAGACTTTTGTGCAGCGCACGTACGACGTCCATGGCACTTGACCGTTCGTCCGTGCGTCCGTGCGTGCGTGCGTCAGCAGTCTCGAGACATGTTCGTTCGTGTTCGTCTAATACAGCGACCGACATTCGGCTACGGCCATCTTGCTCTCTATGCAGTTAGTCCCGCTCAAAGAGATGCTGCTTTTTGCTGCTACTGCTGCTGCTAATTGGTCTCTCCCACGAATTGACGCCGAATTACGGCTGCTGTCGGAATGTAGAACAAATTTCCTATTGGTAATGGATTTACATTATAAATGTTCGCGGGCGATCTGCGATGGCTGCATGCATACGTTAACTGTACGCACATTTCTGCGTGCACGTTTCGTTCTATTATAGCATCGTTCTGCTAGCATTCGGGGCGACCCTGCAGTAAAGGTAAGTAAGCCACTGGGTTGTTGTCGTAACTCAACTGCAGCAAATGTCGATTTATTTTGTTATAATTTGTTGCCGATTTTCCTTTTCCACTAAATGCGCAATTAAGTAATAATTAAAGATCTCATTACACGACGTGTACTTTAATTTTTCAGAGAGGCAAAATATTTGACGCTGACTTTTGTATAATCTGATAAGCGCCAGTAACACTTAAAACTAAAGGCGCGTACAGAGCGATGTACATGAGCTGAATTGGATTAAACTGATATGATTCAGTTTTTGACGAACTGACCAATGGACAAGCAGGGCGAACTTATTGGTCACTGTTTGACGCGTACGTAAGCGTAGTCACGCAGGTCACCAACGCCGTTAGACGGTGCCTGCTGTAATGCATTGCTGCTTGTTCATTGCCAGTTCGTCAAAAACTAAACAATGTCAGTTCAGTTACGTTGTTTTCTACGCGCCATAAAGATGCCAAATAGCTGCGATGCACTGCTGCACTGCTACTGGCAGCAGGAGACCACATTTAAAAATCGATATAGCAAGTTTCTGCCGCAAAACTAATAGTAAAAAAACTTTTCACAAAAAAATAGCAGTAAGCTGTAGGCTGGCCGAAAAAAGAACGACAAAATCGATAAAGCAAAGAATAGGCGTTTTGCTCTACAGGTGCGACAAAAAAGTGGACCCTTAAAGTTTTTCGCCGTTTTCTCAGCAACCGTTTGGGATTTTAATACGAAATTTCACAGCTTTATTTAAAAAAATCTTTTACATGTAATTGCAAAGTAAAATATGATTTTGTTTGAAAAACGACGAAGTTATAAACTTTTTAACATGACCGCCTACCGATTTTTAGCATTACAAAATTTTCAAGCTAAAATGCTATTTTTTCAAAAACTGGTCACACGTTACTGCCGCTGACGTCACAGCGACGTTTTGGTAAACAGTAATTTATATTGTTTATAAATTACCATTAAATTATCGTTCCTTTAAAGCAATCGCCGGCTGCCCACCGGATTTATCTTCCAGCAGGACGGCGCGTCAGCACACACAGCGCGCAACGCAGCGCAGCGCACAGAACTGGCTGCAGGCCAGCTGTCTAGATATCACCACAAAAGACAAATGGCCTCTAAATTCTCCGAATATAAACCCAATGGATTACCACGTTTGGTGTGCAATGTTGGAGACTTGCCGCAAGCTTAAATCAAAGCCAAAAACAAGTGCCAAACTCAAGGAAGCGCTTCAGGTTATCTGGGCAATCTGCCACATGGACTGATCGACAAAGGTGTAAAAGATATCTCAAATAAGGCGACTGGAGGCTGGTGTTGTAGCTTGGAGCTGGCGGTGAACACTTTGTACATTTACAGTGACAATGGAATTCTGGCATCTGATCATTATTTAGGCTCTGTGTTGTTTCAACGATGTTATTAAATTGGTGTTGTAGCCGGAACATTTTTGAATGTTGAAAAATCGGTAGGCGATTATGTTAAAAAGTCTGTAACTTCGTCTTTTTTCAACAGAATCACATCTTACTTGACAGTTAAATGTAGAGGGTCTTAGTAAATAAATCTGTAAAATTTGTATAAAAATTTCGAACGTTTGCTGAGATAACAGCGAAAAACTTTAGGGGTCCACTTTTTGCCGCACCCTGTACAAAAACACTGACGGTCAATAACGAGACACTATTTTATTGTTCCTCTTCGTCAGATATAAACTTAGACTGACGTTTGAAGTGCTTTTAACGCCACATTTAGCAGTAAATTGGCGACAAAATGCGATAGTTGTGTAGTTTAAGGGTAGAGTAGAATTAGCGCAGAGTAGAGGGGTTTGGTAAGAGTTTGAGGCGGTGAGTCGTGCGACTATTGTAGGCTGAGTGTTAGACTATGTTGTGCGGACCTTAGTTGATTTGCCGTGTATTCGTTAGTTTTTTTGTCTGTCCGTCTGTCCGTCTGTCCGTCTGTCCGTCTGTCACTCTGTCTATCCTGTCCCTGGGCCGTTCAAAATGTCGTTTGCTTGATAAGCTGGTTCGATAGTATTAATAAAATTAGCTTTAGCTCTAAAAACCTTATAATCGCGTGTTGAGTTTTATTCATTTACTTAGGCATCCTGAGAGCATTGTGGCCCACTCACGCCGAACGCCACATTCACTGAAAAAAAATTGACGAATATAACGTGACTAAGAATATTATATAACAGCTTATTTTCTGGCGGATCATGTATGAAGTGTGCAATTACCTACAACTTAATTGGCTGGAAAGACATCAAAGTAGACGAACGGAAATATGATTACCGTACGTAGGCCTATGTAGGTAGCTGGGTTTTTCAGCAACAAGCGCCGTTGCAGCCATAGTGATGAGATACGGAGACGCGTGACTTCCATTAGATGAGTCACACGGCATAGGTGTCCGTGACAATCCCACTGCGTAAATCGCCTGCAGAACGACAGAAGTCTATAGTTGTCGCTTGACGCACTTTTGTATGGTAAGACGTCCTGAGACTTGTCACGCGTGCTGTAGACAACTAACGTGTGGTCGCAGGTGTCTGGTCTTAAACACAGGATAAAAATAAGTCAAGAGAAATAAAATGCAAAATAGAGCGATCGTAACAACACTAGTGTTTTAGATGTTTTATTTATCTATAGGCCTAAAATTTTAACCGTTTTTAAACTCGCTCACCGACAATTTTGGAAACATTTGTGCAGAATTATAAACAATTCAATGATCTCAAAACTCCGCACAAAAATATATTGCTGCTCTCTAGCGAATACAACTTTGAGTGCCACTTTAATTTTTTTTTGGTATCCAGAAGCGATAATATAATTTCTTGGTTTTTCGGTTAAATAATGCACCACCCTTCCAAAAATTTATCAAAATCTGCTCGAATCATTTTGCGAACAGACTTGAAAGCATAAACACCTTTGGCGGAGATATCAGAGTTATTTTGACGATGTCAGGCCGTATGTAGGCAAACAGAGAGACTTAGAGAGGTGGAAAGAAAAAGAGAGATTATGTTCTCTGGAGACACGAGCGCTGACACGAAAACACTCGAAACCAGTCTGTAGTTCAGTGATCGATCACACAAAACAACGCCCAGTGACCACACCCAGTTTAACTCAGCCTGGCCATCCCTCCGTAGATAGGCGCTTTCAGTAGACAGAGTAAGCTATAACGCCGGGTGACCACACCGCACAAGGCGTTTGCTTCATTCATTCATCGAGCCGTTTCGACTCCGGCGATTATACTTCAACTGATCGATGACGTCACGACAATGGCGACTGGACTGCGTCACGTCACCGGCCACGTGGTGTTGTTTACGTCGAGATGTGTCGGTCGATGTAATAAACATGTGAAGCGCTTCATCGCAGATTCATTCGATGACGTCTGGCCTGTAGTTACGCTGGCGGCTGGCTGCTTATTAAGGTCAGAAGTGATGCAACAACACTTTCAAACCGACTTGTCATCGTTTGCTTACAGCGAGTGTTAGGCCTAATGTGATTATTGCAAATTGTTGTCCATCACTGATCCGACTTCCCATTATTCTTTCACAAACGCGGAGAAGACCAGCAGACAGGAAAACCATCTTATTACTTATTTGGTTATCAGAGTCTTTTAAATAAAGCTGCTGTCGCAACACTCGCTGTTTCGTATATGCCGGTTTTTACGCGCCATAGCTAGCTAGCCATGGCGCGTATTAGCTACGGAAATTCTGTCCGTCTGTCTGTCTGTCTGTCCGTCCTGGTGTCACGTCCCGGTACCGTTCCAAGACCAGGTAAGATAGAGATTTTGGGTTTTTACCGTATAGAGTCTCTAGTATTCTGTGACAAAATTTCATGCCCCTACGTCAAAAGGGTCCCCACGAACGAGGGAGCGAAAGAGGGTCATCCTCTCTGAAAAGACGTTATTATGCCGTTACTGGCTCGTTTAACGTGAAAATGGTCGCAGATAGGCACAGACATGCTGCTTATCATAACAAGCACTGGCGACGAGCTTCGTAGGAATGTCAACATCGATGACCTTGAATGATCTTGAACCCCAAAATAAGGGGGTTTAGTAAATTTATCGCGATTTTGGGCTGCGACACGCAATTTAAGAGTGAATTGCGCCGAAATGGCTGGAGATAGACCAAGACAATTTGCATATGAAATTTTCAGCAATAAATGTAGATTTTAACAGTCCAAGTCCGGACGCTCTAAATTCAGGGAGGCCTGCGCACGCGGGTGTCAAAGAGGGATACCCCTTTAAAAAGTGTTTATTTATCCGTTGTTGGCTTGTCTATCGTGAAAACGGTTGCAGATAGGCACAAACATGTTGCTTACTATAACAAGCACCAATGGCGTGCTTTTAATGGTATCAACATTGATGATCTTGAACCCTAAAGTAGGGTTTTTTTAGTGATTTTTTGGCGATTTTTGGCTGCAAAAAAGTGAATTGCGACGAAACGGGTGAAGATAGACCAAGATTACCTGCGAACAGGAACTGCCATAGGCTCTGGCGCGTTTCATGAGCATTAGCTCAGATTTCTTGTACGTTTTTGTCGCTGTTACGTATCTTCCGCCCCTGTATCGCTGAGGCCGACGGCAGTGTCGCATTTTTGTTTCTGGACACTATTTGAGCTCGCTGTGCATGGGATGTAAAATTTGCTATTGCTGCGGTAGAATTACTGTAATACTTTCTCCGCGGGTGTAAGCATTCGGTCGAAAAATTAATCATAATTTAACTGTGACGTATTACCTTGCGTGCTACGGACTGAAGACCCAGTGTGGCCGATTGGGACGGTGATATATCTGTTAACTGCACCGCGGGTCCAATAATCGCTGACGCTGGCCGCACAGTGCGTTGCGGTATCATTAGCTCATGCCAATCAGCTGCCACTTCCGAGATCGTAGAGCGTTTCTAGTCCCTAGTCTCACTCGTGGAAAAAGCGTTATACCAAGTACCGGACCTTTACCTTTACCTTTAACTGCGAAGAGTTAGACCAACAGAACGACGTTCGGGCAGCAGTGTACGTGAAGCGCATTTAGGTGTTCATATTTTCACACTGTTCGTTTTTAGGCGACACGGCGTCATGCACTGGCTGTTGCCAATTACCTCCTTCTCCCTTATAGACTGTTATTATGATCGTCATTGGTATGCGTCGCACGCAGTCGGATGTCTTCGTTGTTCAACGAGTCTTGCGGACTTGTAAGGCCGACGGCGATTGATTCAAAAGGTCGTCGTGCAGCAGCCGTTCCTCCCTGATTCAATCGAGTCTCGCTCGCTCTCGTCGGTCGCGATGATCATTTTTTGACTCTTGTCGCAGTCGCCGCCGTCGTCGTTTTGATTAATTCCGCCAGGGCGGCAGCACCTCCAGTCATTCAGCACCCACCAATCGGCTAATTCCCGCTCACATCAGATCACATGCTTTGCTAGAGCCGCTGGTCGCGCGGCGGTTGCTAGGCTTTTTGCAGCAGCAGCAGCAGCAGATGTAGAAATACTTTCAGTGACGAAGTCAGTAGAGACAAACCGGTGCAATAACCCAAATCAGGTCCAGTGAAATTCGTCTCACGCAAAACAAGCGAACAATTATTGCCAACAGTTCGCGATTGCTACGCCAGTTAGACCCATTATGGCGGCTTTGCAGATGTAGAAATAAGTCATTGACTGCGATCAGGGCAATGGTACAGCAAGACGAGACACCCTTCGGAACCATTGCATTTGTCGTTCCACGCAACGACGCATACACGATGCAAGTACTTCCTGGAAGTAAAAATGTCACATTTCGTACGCAATCATGACAGTAGTAGACCTATAGAGCAAACAAAACATGCAACATTCGGTTTACCGTTCAGCAATTTGTTTATTCCGAGCGAACGGAAAAGCGAAATTAAAATCAAAATGCTTAGATCTATTAAAATTTTAAAGTGCAGTATTTGAGCCCCAGACACAAAAAATTATGTCTTGTAAAATGTTTTACAAGAGCCCCCTATTATGATACCGAACTCCGCGCAATGGTTTAATGTCTACGACCCCACTTTTCGAGGACGTGATAGTAATAAACTAACACTGTGAGCGATATACATGTATTTCTCCTGAAAGTTGGGGATGTTTCCTTAGGCCCCTACCAAGTAGCACCATAAATTGCCGACGTTGGAGTTTCGAGAAGCAAATGCCTCAAGCTCGTTATTCGTTTTAATTACTTTTCAAGCAGTTTGCCGCGCCTGAACTACGTAGGCCTGCGTGCATTGCAAGAATTTCTTTATTGTTAAGGAAATCGAGGTTGGGGTAGTTTCAAATAGTGAACAGTTTAGGTTAGGCGGCAAAACCCAGTGAATAAGTTGCAGGCCTACTGTCGTTTCGCATCTTGAAGTCTGGCGACGTATTGGTTCTGTGGCAGTGATTACGCCATTCAATCTGTCGTGAAAGCCAGCTTGCGCACGTGGTCTGCGGTGACTGAAAGCTCGATCACTCGGTGGCAGATTGGTGTGCGAACATAGCTCTCCCAGAAATAGCCCCCTAGGTTAACTCCTTTATATAAGCTGAGACACTGGCCTAATTGATCGTGTAATAAAATTTTAGGTAGCCCAACTTATGTGATCACAGTGCATCAACTTCACACCAGACAGACGGACAGACATCATACTCTGGCAATACCTGCCTATGACAATGCAAGGTGGGGTAAAAGTGGTGGTCGGCGTTCGGTCTTACCCAGATCGTGTCGGCCACATCTGCGCTATCTCGGAGACGTGATGAAGCCGTAAACTAGGTTCGATGAAAGGGTCACGTGACTCAAGTGCACGCCTCGCGACGCAAATAACAGGCAACAACTGTACGACGACGACGAAGAAGAAAGACTGACTGTATAGGAAGGGTCGGCTGATTTGCAGTTATTTACGCCAGTAAGCAACGCAAGTGATCGTTTGATCGGTCTTTGCCGTACGTCGCTATAAGCACGGCACGGCACGACAATCATCGCGGACCGCCCTGCCAATTACTAGAAGGCCATTCCATACGCCACACATGCCCGCTTGTGGCCAATTAACCGAATTTTGAAGCTTACAGTTTCGTCATAGAATTAAGTTAAGGCACGGCATATTTGACCGGCAGCCGGTCAAATATCTTATAGACTATACGACCGGTCAAATTCACCGGTCAAACTCGCCCGCTCAACATCCAGCCCTCACAGGGTGCTCGTCGTACCGCTGCAGGGATGTCGGCAGCCAAGCAACTGACAACCTTAACCGTAGCAAGTACAGTATCACGGATCCGCCAGGCGGCCAACTACCACCTCGAGCCTAGCAAGCAGCCTGGCTATCACGGATTACCAGTCGGCAAGTTTTTTTTGCGTGCCTGCAGGAGCCTCGAATTTGCCACCCATATTGTACGCTAACTTTTGATGTTTATTATTGTCACATAAATCTTTTAAAAACGCTAATCCTAACCCAAACTTTAACCATAACATTAACCCTAACCCCAATCCTAATCCTAAGTCCTAAACCTTACACTATAATATTCACGCGAATTCTAGTCAATAGCACGTATACTGTTGTTAATGTCATTCGCTAAGGACGACTGCAATTTTTTTTAACCGGTCAAATAGCCTTTAGCGGATTTATGTCTGTAACTGTTGAAGCCATAGATGTAAAAACAACGTTCCACAAAAAATAAAATAACGTTTAAGAACGTTAAAAACGTGGAAAAATATTTAAAAAACGTTTAGGAACGTTGAATAGAAAACGTTGGTCATAATTTGTTTAACCTCTTGCCTAATG
>Ga0056128_1003161_pt1 | contig 20043 bp, 9 predicted proteins | sample WorMetLIZISLAND2_FD_71113 | JGI IMG/M metagenome (GOLD analysis project Ga0056128, IMG submission 71113) | Marine gutless worms symbiont microbial communities from Max Planck institute for Marine Microbiology, Germany - Olavius geniculatus... ... | reverse complement strand
AAAGTCGGCACGTACGTCGAGGTGGACATGTACGGCCTGCCGACCGACACGATACGCAAAGAATTTCGCACAAGAACTGTCCCTAACAACGGACTTAACCCCGTCTACAACGAGGAACCGTTCATCTTTCGCAAGGTTTTGCTTAGATGCCACATTTGTCTAACACTGATACATGTGCACGATTATCTTATTCTGTAGTTACTTGAAAAATAAAACTATTGCATTTTGCAAAACATTTTAACATTTACCATCTTAAATAACCTACATGTTGAAGATAAGACGGGACGTGGTTAGTGCAAAGTGAAACATTTGCAAAAACGATTTTATTTTACATAAACTGACTATAACCTCACTGTAAAGATGTATCTCGATCTGTCTTCATTCAGTTGTGTCATATCGACATTTTCGTACTTTTCGGGTCGTTGTTATAGGGCAACGCTTTTCCATTGACCATCTCGAACATCAGCCGTTTAAGTAAGCTTTCTTTTGCGTTCTGTTTTTTTTCAAAGTAATAGATTTTTCTTTATAGCCACAGTGCATCTGTATCATTATTAGGATGTCTTGATTTGGGGTTTCTACTTATTATGCCTCGTCGCTCTGAGTGAAACGTAGACCATTACTCGCCAGTATGCGCTGTGCAGGTTGTTTTGCCAGATCTGGCTGTTATTCGGATTGCTGTCTATGAAGATACCGGGAAACTGATTGGACAGCGCATACTTCCGCTGGAATGTCTTCAGGCAGGTCAGAGCACAGTAATGCATTAGAGTAGGCACCGTCTAACGGCGTCGGTGGTTACGTCACGTACGCGTCAACCAATGACCTATGGCCTTACTTTGCTTTCCCATTGGTCACTGCGACAAACCGTGTCAGTTCAGTTTGTTTACGTCGCTCTGTAAGCGCCTTTTTAAACGCATTTTGGTTGTTTGCGGCTTTTTGCGTGTACTTGCAAGCTTAGTTGGTTTGTACAATTCCAAGAGCCCTGAAGTATCGGGCTGATTTCGTTTTCCGGTCCGATGTTATAGACCTGATCTTCCAGTGTTCGAGGTTGTTTTCAGAGTGAGCTGCGAGTCATGCATCAAGTTACTGTGCAGACGTTATGATTTGAAAGCAGTGAGATAAGCTACATGGAAGTTATGCTCATAGGAATTCCTTAAATGTCAGCAATGCTGAGTATTGCAGCGCGTCGTTTCTGAAAGATAGCTGTATAAGTCTTTTACAGCTATCTTTCAGAAACGAAGTCATGCGTTAAGATGCTATGAGAGTATAGTCGTCGTGAATGTGGGAACATTGAGATGCATGGATGTTGTTGACGAGCAGTCGACGGTTGACGTCCAAGATGTTGACGTACGGGTGACGTTGTTGGCGAACACAAGTTGTCGAGCTGACGTACAGTGTGTTGACGTCTCTCCGTATGTTGACGAGCAGTCGACGATTGACGTACCACCGTAGGTTGACGAACTGAAGACGTGGTACACAAGCACACGTTAACCAGCTGACGTACATTGTGTTGACGTCCTCCAGTATGTTGACGAACCGGTGATGTTGCAGGTGAACACTCGTCCAGCTGGCGTACAGTCGACGGTTGACGAACTAATGCAGAAGACTGCACAGCATTCTGATAAACATCACGTTCGACATCAGCGGCGGTAGCAACATCTACTGTATTCAGAACTTTTTGTAACAACGATTCATTATGCTGCAACCTTGCTTTCAGCTTTGCTACGTAATCGCGATTCGTATCAACTGCAGGCTGGCTCATAGCAAACAGAATTGATGGGTCATGTATCGGCTTATTCCACGAAGTAGTAACAGTATACGGCGAAGCCCACGACAGCGTAGTATACCGTCTCGGCTAAACGACATATTCGACAGTGAACATTCATACCTCGATCCAACAGCTTAAGATAAATGTCCAGTCGTATCCTGATAAGAGGACAAACCTGAAGACGATCTCAAACTCGATTCATCATCAGCAAGTCCAGGATGTGTTAAACCGACAGATGGACCAGCGTCACTTCGCAATGGCGTGTCACGCAACGCCATCAACGCTTCTGCCATATCGCGAGTAACGTCATTACAATCCACGGACTCAGTAGTGCAGATATCGTCAATTTAAACTACAGTGTACGGCTCTCGTCCGCCTTCTGCCATTACAAACTCAGAAAGCGACAAATTGCATAGAAAATCTCACTTTCTGCACTACAAACTGACTGAATAACCTTCACACAGATCTATCTCAGATCTACAACTCTCACTGAGCTTCGCTACAAAGCTTTTAAAGTCGTATCATGCTTAGATTCTATCTCTGAGCATTGGCGTTAAAGATGATACTACAAATCATACAGACCTTTGCTGTCCGAGGCAGAAATCTGAAGCAGAAACATCGTCTCCTACCTCCATAGCCCCACGTTGGGCGCCAAACTGTGAAGACGTCCGCCGTGCCGTCGGTCTGAGTGATGTCGTGCACTTCGGGAGGTAGGCTTTCCGGCACGGCGGAAAAGCAGAAACTGCTTAGTTGTTGATGATGTTCCATAGATAATCCATCATTCATTTATTTCAGGATCGTGGGTTTCGTTGTTCTTTTGATGACCTGGCATGAGTTATTGTGAACTGAAGATGCAGATATTTTTTGGTGTCAATATAACACACCTTCTGAATATTTTCTTTAAACATCAAACGTAGTAACAGTTGACAGAGACGTAAATATAACAATTAGTCCATTCTTCATACAGAATCGTTCAGGCTGGCTGCTACAGCTAGATGAGTTCTTCCCACACTACAGCATTCTCTCAACAGTCTCTTCACCTACATGACGAGTGACTGACTACATGACGCGTCCCGTTTTGCACACTAACAGACGTACTCCTTCCCACACTACAATACGAATTGCCCTCTACACCTCAGACGAAAGAGAGAGAGACTGCCTAAACGCTGGGGTTTATATAGGGTAAGCTTTCAAAGTACTTGGAAAGCCACATTTAAAGCACTTTGAAAGCTAATGAACAATCCGGTCCTACTTTGAAAGTTCATGAATCATGCACCTTGAACAACTTTGAATGTTACTTTGAAAGTAACTTATAACGGCAAAATGTCCAATTTCTAGAGACAAATGTTAATGTACAGCGAATAAAATAATAAAACAGTTAAAATTAGACAAAATAAAATGCAACAGCTTAACTAAATAGTCAGTTATTCACAGTCCGACGAGGATGTCCCGTCACAACCTGCGAGTTTCGTGGTCTGTGATCTGGCTGCAGGATACCGCCACGTTTCACTGCGAACTGAAGGCAACTTTCCACTCTCACTGACTACTGTATTCTGCCGTTTCGTCTTGAAGACCTACGTGCCTGAAGGCTTTGGAGGTAATGCACTCTGTTTCTGTGTTAAACCAATATAATTTAACTATTTCTGTTTTATTACTTTTGTAAGCTTACGTGCGACAAAATTAGCGTTAATCGCAACTATCTCACTTATCTTTTTTTGATTATAGACTTTTTTTATCTTGAATAAAACTTTCACTTACCGACCGTCGAAAATTATGGCTCACTTTGTTCGAGTTTGGAACGTAACTTGAATTTGAATCATGGGGCTATTAGCTTCTCTTAGTTTATTCTATACGCAGCCTATGGCAGTATTTTTGTTACCCTTTTACTTAGATATACATTTCGGGTAAAATGGCTGTGATTGTGGGTGAAATCAATAATTTTTGCAACATTTTAAGTTTTTTATGTATTCTCACGAATGCGTTGCTGTGTGCATACATGCACGTCAGACTTAGTGGACGCGCTGTCGACTCCGATCCAGTTTCTATCACAGGCCGAGATGCGTGCCAAGCAGCTGAAAGGACTCGGCATTGACGAGAATGACATCAGTGAAGTGTCGGTGTCAGTGGTGCAGAGACAGACGTCGACACCGACACTGTCAGCTGGCGTCGTCGGCCCCCAATCACCCGCTGTAGCCACGACGAAGCCCCCGGCTTCACAGCCGACTGGCGCTGCCACCCAGACTCAAACCACAGCCAGCGACAAAGAGAAGAAAGGTGCTGCAGCTTTCTGTTTAGTGTCAACTAAGACGACCTGCGTTAGCAGCTCAGCCTGGCCATCCCTCCATGGGTAGGTGCGATGAGTAGCGGCAAAAGCTGAGACGTAAGCAGGCACACCGCTCGATACACTTGCCCCATATCCGTGGCTTCGCACTGTAAACTGGTGTCTTTCTGAAGGCTAGAATAACAGAGATCAGCGCTGCCCTGTAGGCTTTATGGCTGGGGATGGACTTTACTTTACATCAACTATTAATATTATCGGTTATGTCTCATAAGCAGGAAATGTTTTTAAAACACTCATCCGTTTGTTACACGCATTTGTCTGGCTGTCGGAGTCGCGCGCTGCAACAAAACTGAACATACGGAAAAATGTCATTAACTGATATCCCAGATCTCAAAAATTTTTACTGATAAATATCATCCATAATTTGCAAAGTAATTTTCCTTAGCAAGCGCATAAAGTTTCTCATAAAATGCCAGTAAATGAAACAATTTGACATTATTTTAACTTTAAACAATGTTTGGTCAGCGATGCGTAACAGCTGACCGGCCTGACCGGTTCCGCCTCGTGGTTGCGATAGGCTCGCCTTACAAGACGATACAAAAGACTGCATTTTGTAGGCGCATTTACGCTGCTATATTATAGGCGTGAGTGGTATAACGGTAGCATAGTTGCCTTCCAAGCAATTGATCCGGGTTCGACTCCCGGCTCACGCACTTTTAAAAAAATGGTGTCATATAACATATTTTGTTTGCACTCGCAAAAAAAATTTTGCCCATACACCATGCACCCTATCGTATTCAGACTTTTAATACGAAACACAGTAGCCTTGCGTAAAAAAACTTTAAATAATAAGAAAATCAAGAAAACAACAATCAAACGGTGTGCTGCAATAATGACATATAGCAACACTCGCTTGCTATAGTGTTCTTTGTTTATTGATTATTCCTGTACCACGTAACTTTTACATTTTAACTGCATTATTACGCTTCTCCGATGCTCATGAATCGTGCCTCGTAGTCTAATGAATGATGACGAGCTGTTTCTCTGCACTTTGTAGCCTATGTCTGTCACAATATCACCACTTTCCTGTTTGTGGTTCAGAAGTTAACTGTTTTGCTAGGCTTGTATGGCGTCAATCTATCTTAGTACGTTTGTGATAGCTTAAAGAATGCACAAACAGCGATTCTCTCACTGAACTTAACTGAACTAGATTGAACTGAACCGTGCATGTGCGGCAGGTGGCGAGAGCGCAGTGCTGAAACCGTTGACGTTGACAGAACTACGCACTGACAAGCAAGCCGTGAAGCTGGTGCGACGTCAGGCGAAGCAGCACGAATCACTGCGAAGACGTCATACGAAGGAGCGGCAGGACATTTTGCACCAACAGTGCGCAGTCTTCGACAAACAGCTGCAGCAGCACGAGCGACAACGAACACAGGCGCAACGACACGCCGCCAGAAACAAGTGCGACGACCACCGTGCAGTATTTCACCGCTTACTGACACTAATGCACCCAGCAAAATATCCTTAGGCCTATAAAATTATCAGCATTTTATCAATTATTTATTTATTCACGGCATCGTCATCAGAAATTACGTTTATTACAAGATTTAAGAGCGAAGGTAGACAGATTTAGAGCTAGCATAATTTGAATTAATCAGTATAAAATTGCATAATTCCTGTTATGCCTCAGGCTTGAGTTAATTCAGTGTTTGCAGAAACGAAGATGACGCGAAAGAAAGATTGCTGTCTCTGGTTGATTCTCACACCACAACAGTCAGTACATCTGAACTGACTATCTATCGGCTATCCACCCGTTTGTCTATTTGTTGTATTTCGGAGTCTATATACGAAACGCTGATAAGCGTAGTTTAAAAGTCCTATAATCTAGGTTTATCGAATAACGCTATACCGATGACATTGAGTGACCTTCAGCTTCAGCCGTCGTGTTTGCTCTCATGTGCGGTTTATAACGCACTTTACATGGTGCGGCAGAAAAAGTGGACCCCGGAAGTTTTTCGCCGTTTTCTCAGCAAACGTTCGGGATTTTAATATGAAATTTTACGGCTTTATTTACTGAAATCTTCTACATCTAACTGCCAAGTAAAATGTGATTCTGTCGAAAAACGATGAAGTTATAGACTTTTTAACATGACTGCCTACCGATTTTTCAGCATTCAAAAATGTTCATGCTAAAAAGCTATTAAATTTTCAAAAACTGGTTACACGTTACTGCCAATGACATCACAGTGACGTTTTGATAAACATCGATTTTTATTGTTTATAAATTATCACTAAATTATCATTTCTTCAAAGCAATCGCCGGCTGCTTACCGGATCCATCTTTCACTTAATCATTATTTAACCGTGTTGTTTCAAAGATGTTATTAAATTGGTGTTGTAGCCGGAACATTTGTGAACGCTAAAAAATTGGTAAGCGGTCATGTTAAAAAGTCTATAACTTCGTTGTTTTTCAACAGAGTCAAATTTTACTTGGCAGTTAGATGTAGAAGGTTTTATAAAATAAATCTGTAAAATTTCAAAGTAAAATGCCAAACGGTTGCTGAAAAAACAGCGTAAAACTTTAGAGGTTCTCTTTTTTGCCCACCCTTTACATTTATACCGTAAAACGAATAAACAGTTACTTTTTCTTTTTCTTGCTCCGTTCATGACATATTTTACAAAATTTGACCATTTCATCTTGTCTATCGCCAATCCGTACAGTGCCAATATCCTTGAACAGTTACAGCAAGCCAAGTCTGTGCATGTGTATGAGTGAAGATTCAGACGCTGATAGACGTACAGACTGTGGAGTGGACGGACCTGATAGGGCGACAGATGACCGAGCAGTACAGTCTATCACGTCAACATCTTCAGAATCAGCTGCAACTGTTGAGCACTCTGACGCAAGGCATCCAGCAGCAGCAACTCGCTGACCTTCAACTCAAACACCAGCGGTACATTACAAACGCGCCTTAAGACTGTTATACTCTAGTTCTGCATTGAGTCGACGGTAAAATGGTAAAATATGCATAATATGATGCATAATTATGATATGATACACTATTTTACTTTTGCCCGGTTTTTGTTACTGGGCGTTAGTCGATTGCATCACCATGGTTAAATTGGCAGTTTTCGAGGCAGTCTTGCCTCATCCGGCTTATCTGCTGTAATCGTGCATGTAACGTTTCTGATAATGTTTAAACAACGTATCAAACTGTAACAACCATTACGTGCTGACTTGTTGAAGCGTTGTGATGGACAGCGAGAACAAGGAGTTGAAGACGAAACAAGCGAAACAGTCAGTCGATTCTGTCAAGTCGATCGCTTTGACCATCAAAAACCGAGCCGAGAGAGACAGGTGAACAGTGAACTTCAGTGAATAACAATGATGCAAAATATCTCGCAGTGTCCTTGCGTTGCATGTAATAGGCTAACTGTATCTTGTTGTGTGGACGGGGACGACGGGACGTACGTAATACGTACGCAAAAAATCGACCTAATTAAGCGTACTCTAAGTGCTAAGCTCGTCTTAGCTATCATAGAGGCGTCCGTCTCTCTGTCTGTCCGTCACACTCCGCAAGTCTATTAAAACCGTGCAAGCTAGGATCACGATCTTCACCGTGAGCTGCTTAGCATGAAGTAGGAAACAGGCGTAAATTTGTGAAGCCTGTCTCTTTCAAGCCGCATTATCCGTCTCTATAAGCGTTCAGCTGCAATCGTAATCATCATGGTTAAATTGTAATAACAACAGTACTGTCTGTTATTTTTCCACGTGTCGAAATTTTAGTCTTAGTTGAAGTCTTATAGTGTACTAATTGTAGTCTTCTATCTACTTTTGCTAAAGTGCCAACACACTGCCAATCAATAAACATTGTGTTAATAGTACCGACGTAGGCCTATGAGACTTAATTGTACTGCATTGTGTATGAGTTTCTGTATGTCCATGGCACAGACTTCACATTACGAATTTGCGTACAACTTGTGAAAGCGCTATTGCAAAAAGCTTGCCAGTGAACAGAGTAGGCTACGTGGCGTGGCTGCTTTGCAGAAGAATACGTGAAGTGAATGAAAACAATACAAAGAAATTTATCGAAGAACGCAAGAGACAAGCAATCCTTCAGTCTCGTCAGATTGAAGCGACCAGGAAGACTCACCAGGAACAGCTGGCCAAACTCACCAAAACTCTCGACTGGGTAACATTGATATTATCTTTTGTAGCTTACAATAAAATACGCGCGGAATTCGCTTTTAAAGACATTAATCGAATCTGAGAAATAAAACTTAAAATGTTAACTTAGGCGTAACTCTTTTCTTTCACTCTCTTCCATCAAGAAAATAAAAATCAGGCTGCTATTAGACGTCTCCATTTGACTCTGTCGTGCACCATGGCCATCGCTTCGCCAGATTGCACGTTTCCTAGGCATGGGCCTCTAGGGCTACAAATACACTAGTGAAATAGCCCTAGTAATGCTGCTGATAATTAAAATATTTATATCACAATAATACGATAATGTACAATTAACAATACGCCGAGCTGCATTTTTGTTATATTAATTGCAGGAAATAGAATTACTGGACATGGGCAATGAGGAAGACAAACTAGCTCACAAGCTACAAACGCTCGTCTGATTATCCTAATTAATGACCGTTATGTTACCTTGCATATTCATACTATTAGAAACTTTATGCCTATATGGTAATTTCGCACTTGTCCACTAGACAAATTATTGTTTAGCACGGTCTTGTATGTATAAAATTTATGATACCATGCATATAGTTCTAAGTTGTATTGGACAATCAAGCAGCTGCTGTCTTCAGTGGCACTTCAATTGTTGTACCTACACATTGCACACTGGTTCAGTGTTTTATTCACTCGATGTCTTGTTCTGTTGTCACAAATAAACGTGCAATGCTTTATACCAGCATGTTAACTGTAGATGTTGCATCTGTTGCAGATGATAAAGAATAAAAGAAAGTTGTCGCAATTCACTGAACTCACCAATAACTTGAATGACATCATATTAAGTACTCACGTATACAGAGAAAAAAGATGCTATTTTTACTCAGCAGTCACATGACTCAAAAAACAACGAACAAGATAGCCATAGACCCTAAACAAGACAGTCAAGCAACGACTGACACTTGTAGCCAGAGGAAGCAGCAATCGTAAATAGTCATTTACAAATGAATGACATATGTATTACAAACACGATTTTACAACAGCAAAAACGACGTCTAAAAATACACAAATATTTTAATAACTCGTCACTTGAACAATAAGATTAAGAACACAGCGTACTTGAAACCATAGTGCTAGTTCGCATAATTAATGCTAAACACACTACGTAAAAACAAGGCAGTCAAAAGTAAGTGAAGCAGTGAAACGTTATATAATCCAACATAAAAATAGCCAAAGTTGAAGCAAATAGTAAAATATAATAGGGGACCTACAATTTTACACATCTTAACTCGTACAAGACACACACACAGCAGCTGTAAGAACTATACATAATACAATATGGAAATGTGTGAATTGCACACAGAAAAAACATGATTTCGGTTGAAGCTTTTTCTCTGCAAGCTGACTTATACATGATCAAAAGCAAACGTAAATTGAGCAATTTTCAACAACTGCATTCAACGGGGCTTGCTGAAACCCTTGGAAAACCAGATAAAATTCTCACACAACTTATCCAGAATTAACTACCGTGGTAATATTTAATGAGGAAGACAAACTGGCATGAAAATAATGCATGTTTGATCATCTTGCTATAGCATAATTGTTCCTAGGATGTCTAAAATACATCAAATACGTTTTCAGTCACACCCGGGTTTACAGACCAAAAACCAACAACTGTTCACAACCCACCTTCAAGAACCACACTTCGCAAAGGTTTGACTGCTTTCTCGAATGAAGTGTGCAATCCTGCTTGCTTAATGCTTCACATGATAAACCCTGTAATACACAGGGAAAGTATACCATGCGTTTAGTTTAGACGTTCAACAGAAAGTTAATATAAGAATGAAGAAAAGCATGCATTCTATGTAACAGCTACATAAATGAATAGTGATCGAATCAAGCAGCTGATAATGTTAAGTCTGCATAATCTAAGTAGTCTGAGGGCATGTCACGTCATAAAACTTTGTGATATATCGACAATCGACATCGGTGACACTTTGCACAATATGAGATCATATACACAGACAACAACCATATGAAATGTTGAGAAAATTCCCAGTATAAATATACACGAATTTTGTAATTCTGTGAAGTGTGTGATTCACTGATACAACAGGAAATCTTACAAAAAATCTGTCACTGTGATAACGTCATCGAAAACCATACAAAATGAACTAATGACTATGAAATATACACATTTCCAATAAGTTGTCTTCAACTTCAAGTCTAATAACTCTGCTTGCGTAGCCAAGTCTCGATAGACAAGATTTAGTTCATGGTCACGTGCATTTGTCAATGGTTTGGTGTAGTAGTTAATGCACTGGTTTCTATCAATGACGTTGCTCTACACCGTGCCCGGTTACTACAGGGTGGTCCAAAAAAATGGCACAAAGTTTATGGCACCATAATTTTGCAACCGTACATCACAGAGTCATGCGGTTTTTGTGGTTTTTTGGACCACCCTGTACTTGGATGGGTGACCGCCTCAGCATGTAAGCAAACAATCAAATTAACTCAGCCTTTCATTGCTCCAGCTACCAGCCTGCTTGAACAGAGGGAAGGCAGGGCATGTTCTCCTGTGTCCGGTGGCAGGCAACACTGAGTGATCCTGTACGGCAGGTGACGCTCCGTAGTCCATAGCTCTGTGATTAGGTTCCTGTGAATAACTATACACCTTCAGCCTTTTAATGGCACGTGTTCCTTTTCTGCGTTGGACGTGACGTTATCAGTGGCGTTGTTTGAGGTGGCCGTTGAGTCTGCTGCCGTGCTACTTGCCTCAGCAGTATGGCATCCAGCCACCAGACAGCGGCCCCGACCCCGACCGTCAGCCTTTAATCTCGCGTCAAACGGCCTCAGCTGGGTGAAGTTACCGCGAGGACCGGCAACGAACAGCAGAGCCTGGAAGAAGAATGTAGCAAAGAACCAGCTGACACCGACGAGGATCATCAGAAACATCCCGATCTGACAGTATGCGAGGATAGTCGACGGCGTGATGCACAAACCGACCACGAATGTCGTGACGGCCGACATGGCAACGGGTGACGAAACCACACGAGCAGCGGTCTTGACACGAACTTGTCGACTGGTCTGAGATGCAGCCAGGCAGTACGCAACTGCGTGGTGCAACACGAAGTCAACTGACAGCCCGGCAGCCACGGACACCGTCAGTGATTCCACGACGTTCAACCGCCAGCCGAGACACACGAGAGCCGCTACAGTGACGCAGATTGACATCAGAACGGTAAGCATGGCGTACACTGTCACTAGCAGATTGAGTGTCACCAACAGTGCCACACAAGCCGCCACCACCACCGCTAGACCCGTCGACAGCGGGATAACCGACGCCAACGAGTATTGAAGGTCGTAGAAATCCAGATAGCTCACGAAAAACCCGCGTCGCAGACCGTCCGGAGCGGAATGCAATGCTTCTTCCACGTGAGCATTCATCGTTGAATAGAAGCTGCCAATGCTGGAATAGTTCAGCGAGAAAGGCTCCGTGCTTAGAAATTCGACGATCACTGCAACAAACCTGCCTGTGGTTTTATCGAACCTGAGCCCGGCGTCGCGACTAGATGAAAACAGCGCGGAGGATTTCACCAGTGACGGCGCATACTGACGGATGCACTGGTGAAACACGGAGCTGTTATACGGCTGACGATCGCGCCGCTCCCGACAGCAAGGTCGCAGAGACCGGCCGTCGACGTCGCGGCAACCTCGGCGCATGTAGCGCTCGAAGTTCTCCAGGAAGCAGTTGTTCAGCTGCATGCCTGGCTCCAGCCGGTAGTAGAGAGTCTGACGCAGGCCACGACAGAACGACAGCAGAAAGTGTCGGGCCGAACGAGTACCCACTTCAAAATGCTCATCGTACTTCAGCATGCCACGGTCCAGGGGATCCATTCGATCCAAGTCACTGGATGGTCGGATGCCCCACACAACAGTCAGAGGCATCAGAGGAACACCCAAGCCAGACGACCGTGAAAACCAAAACTGAGATTTCATGCGGAGATCATAAACTTCCATCGGATGATCGGCTGCAAAGAGCTGAAACTCATTGGAAGTCGGCAACTGCAGCTTGGGATAAACAAATATAGCCACTGCAGCGAGCACACCGAGAATGCCACAGATTGGCACGATAACATAACGTAGCCGGTCGACAAAACTCGGCACTATGCAAGCGATGAAATAATTAGCACGACAAGAAACAGCATCAGCATAGCGTCCAAGCTTTGAAAAGCGAGCACACCAAGCAGAAAAATGAGAAGACAATCCACGAGCACTAAGCAGCAAAATGGCTGGCATTGCAACTGCCAAGATGACAAAATGACAGGTGACGGCAAGGCCGGCAAAAACACCGAAGCATCGCAAGACAATAACGTTACTGGTAGCACCACCCGTGAAGAACGCCGCAGCTGTTGTGGCACTACTCGCAAGTGCTGATGGTGTTGCCCGACATATGACTGTCTTTGCCAGCTGATCGGTGGTCATAGTGTCCTTCTCATGCTTTGCCTGGCGCCACACGGACATATACACAAACACATCGTCAACACCGATCCCAACAAGAACGACCACTGCAAGCAGGTTCATGAATGGGAAAAAGCTAACCCGCAGCACAACGCCGTAGATAAAATATGCAACGACGATGGCAAAGAATATAAAACTGAACGCCGAGAGAGCAACAAACAGAGAACGAGTGTACAGACAGACGGCAACGGTGACACTGGCCGAGGCAAGGCAGAACCAGATCAAGTCAGACACAAGATACTGGTCAAAGACGTCGTGCTTGACACCAAAATCCATCGCTACAATGCCGGTAAGATCGTCTCTGATACTACCACTGCGTTCCACGGCATCGTACAACTTGTGAGCACCAACCCCTCGCGCTACAGGCAGAAAGCTGACGACGTACTTCAGTGTCGAAGAGTCGTGAAGAAAAGCCACGTCAACAACGTGAGAGAACAGGTGATAAAAAGCAGCGGCGTGAGATCGGCAGTACTGCGGCACCGAGGCACAGTGCACGGATGTGGAGACATCAGCATCCCAACACGCTGCTGGAATACTCATATCTGTATGAAAGACTGCTGAACATCGCTTCATCGTCTCCAGCACAGCAGCAACATCTTGATCACTCACGGCTTGGCAGTTTGTCCGATTGGCAAGCAGAGCCACGTAATTACCAGCAGACCAGCTGCGGCAGCATTGCCGGCTGTGTGTCATATGTATACAAGCCAAGTCAAACTCCCAAAGTCTGCGAATATAAGTCTCCTCAAGCTGACACATGGAACGCAGCTTTGCGGCCATCCACAAAGTGTCGTCATCAACACTGCTGTACACTAGCTTCACATACTCAACTCCTGAACACGCAACATTATACACACATATTCAAACCAATGGCCTACAGTTCCATCATGAAGTACTAAGTTAATTTTCATTCTACATTTTTCTATTTTGTTACACCTGCCATTTTTTCTGCAGAGTTACTCCAAATAAAATCCAAGTAAGAACAACGCATGAGACAATGACACTGGCAGGGTACTCGCTGCTACTCGGATTTCTAAAAAGTGGAAAAAATAAAGCAGTAAAAAACTTCAGTCACCGAAAACATACACTGCCAAGTATATGTATCAAAAAGTTAAAAAATAAATGAAAAATAAATAAAAATAAATAAATAAATATATACCTTCAGTTTCAATTGGTGATTTTAAAACTTTAAAGTTAAGATCAAAACTCAAAACTGAAGATCACTAAAAAAGAAACTAAATAAGTAAAATGTGAATTTATATAGCACATAAGATTGAAATAAACCTCTTACAGGCAGTGTACAAAATACAGCCTGTATACTTGTTCAAAGGCTGATACCATTCCTGTCACTTAACCAAGAGCAACAAAGCAATGTTTATGAAATTTCTATAAGCAAATAAATGATCCATCAGAAGCAAAGGTGCAATAAATATAAAAAAAATCTGCTAGCTATGTCAAAAACTACTAATATTTTAGTGCACTGCAACTAACTTGGAATATCACAGAAATAATTATCCACTTGCAATGACATTTCATGCTCTTGTAAGGCTTTGTCTGTTGTATCATCTGTTTCGTCATCAGAATCATGTGCTCGGGTTGTGTTTTGTGATACGAACTTCTGACGCCAGTTTAAGTCAACTGCCAAGTCAACTGCATTGAGATGTAGTTGACTTGGATTAGTTACTGTTTCCTCCAGTAGCAAATCATATGCATTCAGTCGGTTACTGATGGTTGTGCCTCGAGCCTCAAATCCCTGACAACAAAACGGCAACTCGCGTTTATTTCTGGCCAGGTTTTGAATATCTTATTAAAAAACTGCCACTCTATATACAAAATCATTTCTTATGTATTCAAATACAGCAGCAGTATTAGCATTAAAACATTTTACAGATACTTCTCATACAGCAATATTTCAAGTAATAATTATGTAAGCAAAGTACTTTCATAGCATTTAACTATAATTGCTTTGAAAAAATGGCCAATTACTGTAATTAGCATGTGTTGTGACACTACTAACAGAGCGTACAAGTAATATCTATACCACCATGACAGGAAGTATTACCACTAAAAGGAATAACAAGAAATTTGAGCAAAGCTCACGAAATATGCGAAAGCCTATAGCAGTTCCTGTTCGCAGGTAATCTTAGTCTATCACCATCCATTTCGTCGTAATTCACTCTTTTGCAGCAGAAAATCGCCAAAAAATCACGTTAAATCGATATTTTTAGGGTTCAAGGTCATTCAAGGTTATCAATGTTGACATTCGTAAGAAGCTCCTCATCAATGCTTGTTATGATAAGCTGCATGGCTGTGCCTATCTGCAACCATTTACACGCTAGACAAGCCAACAGAGTATAAATAACCACTTTTTACAGGGGTACCTCTCATTGACACCCACGTGCGCAGGCCTGCTTGAATCTAGAGGGTCCGGACTTGGACTGCTAAAATCTACATTCCATGCTAAAAATTTCATATGCAGGTTGTCTTGGTCTATCTCCAGCCATTTTGGCGCAATTCACTCTTGAAATGTGTGTCACAGCACAAAATTGTGCAAAAAAATTCACTAAAAACCCCTTTTGGGAAGATTCAAGATCATTCAAGGTCATCGATATTGATAAATTTAAAAAGCCTGTCATCAGTGCTTGTTATGATAAGCAGCATGTCTGTGCCTATCTGCAACCGTGTTTACGCTACACGAGATAATTGCAGTAAAATAACCACTTTTTTGGGGGTAGCTGTCTTTGACACCCGCCTGCACCGGCCTCCTTGAACCTAGGGGTCGGGACTTGAACTGCTAAAATCTATGTTGAATGCTGAAAATTTCATATGCAGGTTGTCTTGGTCTATTTCCAGCCATTTCGTCGCAATTCAGTGTTGAAATGTGTGCTGCATCCAAAAATTGCGAAAAATTCACTAAAAACCTCTTTTTGAGGGGTTCAAGGTCATTGATGTTAATAAATCCAAAAAGCTTGTCACCAGTGCTTGTTATGATAAGCAGCATGTATGTACCTATCTGCAACCGTTTCCACATTATTCGAGCCAATAATGGCAAAATGACGTCTTTTTAGAGGGGTACCCCTCTTTGACGCTCTCGTTCGAGGGAACCCCTGCACCCAGTGGCACGAAATTTTGTCACAATAAACTAGAGACCTTGGGGCAGCCCATAGTAAAAATTTTGTGATCCTAGCTCGCACTGTTTTGATACAGATCACGAGTGTGACAGACAGACGGACAGGCGGACAGACAGACGTCCAGACGATGGCAAAGACGCGCGAAGCATTCTGCTTTCGCGTGTAAAAACACTCCCATTTAAGTAAACACAATCAGTCAACCAGCTTAAAATGAATTTCATTACTAGTATTTTGTTAGTTACAAAAGTAACCAGTGAATACTTGCCAGTTTTGGATCATGAAAGTTTGGAAGGCCAAGCACAATTAGACTTGCAACCAGACAAGAGATGCACAGTAATGACAGAATGACCAGATTGGCACATGGCTGCTTCAGTAACACTTGCTGATAGCACCAACTGTACACATGAATTACAAGCTTTACCAATCATCACATTAACACTCAGGTTGCACTTGAATATTAGTAAGTACTGTACACGCTCAACAGCAGGACTTGCATCGACTAAAATCAGAGTGTGCTAATACTTGATTTATACAGACTACGCATCTTCAGGCACTAAGATAATGACATCGGCGTTAATAAGAAACTAGATGCTAAAAAATTACTAGCAGATATGAACGGGACGTGAGCTGATCTGCAGTGGAAACTTGACTTGTGAAGTTCTACAAAGACCACAAAATTACCTGAGATATCTGCAGCGATTTTCACACGCCATTGACCATAACTGCAGCGTAAAAACGCGACCTCGTATTCGCCTCTAGAAAAGTACAGTCATCGATTAGACGTAAAAACAATACAAAATGCACGAAAACAATCATTGTAATATAAACAACAACAGACACACCCCCAAATGAGTGATGTCACTCGTTCAACGAAAGATCCGACTAAAATCTGTCACGACGCAAAGCGGCCGAAATTGTGACGAAGAGCAACTACCGGTAGTTTTCACGCTCAACAGCAGCTACTGCTGTAGCGCGTCTTAGACATCGCAATTCTGTCCGTCTATCTGTCTATCCGTCTGCCGTCATACGGGTGGATCAGTCAAAAACGGTGCAAGCTAGGATCACCAAATCTTCACTGTCGGTTGTCTGCCTGGAAGACTCTAGTTTCAGGAACGGTAAAGATTTTCCATAAATTCGAAAGGGGTTACCCCGAACGAGGGAAGCGCTAAATGAGAGGGGGGTAGAAAAAATTTTCGATTTCCAGCCGATACGGCGTTGGCAGAGCGAGACAGGTCACGGCCTCTGGCGAGTACGAGTAAAACACTATACATAATTAGCCACCGGTCGTCTGGCGTTCTCTGGCGACTGACTTAAATTTTGCTTTTCTGGGCTTTCAAACATGCATCGCAGTTGCGCGTCCCCGTTTGCGTTAGCTGGGCTTTTCTTGTTTGGCTGGTGGCTTGTCGTTTCCTGAGTCCCGTTTCTCGATCCGTGCTAAACTAAACCTTATAACTTGTTAAGCGAACCGAACTTTTTGACTTAACGAAAATATGGACAAAACCTTTTTTGTCTGGCGATAGGCAATTTTTGGAGCCAGAACTATCAGACATTCTCGACGTCTTTTCAGCCTATCGTACTTTAGTAACGGTCGAGCTGTTGTCATGGTTGTCGTCCGTCTGTCCGTCTGTCTGTCCGTCACAGATATATTGTGGCTAAATGGTGCAACATAGGGCATAATTTGCTATTGATCACAAATAAGAAGTCGCATGCTGGCTTTCAAATGACATATAAATCATTGACCTAGAATGACCTTGAAGGCCGTTACGCGCGTTTTTCAACGGAAAACTATAGCCACATCTCGGAAACGATGAGAGATACGGTCTAGTTTACTATTAATCATTAATAGAAAGTGGCATACGCCCTGTCAGATTGGATGGAAATCATATGACCTTGGATGACCTTGAAGGCCATTACGCGCTATTGCGGCTAAACGGTGCGAGATAAGGCTTAGGTTGCTATTGATCATTGATCATTGATTAGTCGCATATTGGCTTTCAAAATTCAAATGAAATGAAAATCATCGACCTTGGATATGACATTGAAGGTCACTGTCAACCAGTAGGCCTACGTTTGGCTATCTTAGCGACAGCTGGACTTCTTGTTTACGTTATCACCGTTGCGTGCTGCTCAGTGCACAGTGCACGTGCTTTCCCATGTCGATCGAAGCGATTTTCTATGGCTGACATACCTGTAGGCCCAAAGCTTGTCTATAGCCGAGAAGTTTCCCGCAGACCATATGCAGAGTGAACTACGCCTAACCGGGCTACTCGACAGCTGCTGCTGCTAACGTACGATGATCGCTCAACCGAGTAAAACTTGCCTCCATGCCAGTCCATGGCATCTGTGCATGATTAGCATGTCATTGGCACTCATCGCGTGTTCCACAGGCTTACATCTCCAGGAAAATACAGTGACCACCCATCGTCTATCTCTCACGGTCACAGACTTCGTTGCACATCAGATGATCACGGTGTTCGTCAGTTACAAAGAGAGGTGTGAAAGTTTGTAGGTTTTTTAAAGATCATTGCAAAATAAATGACAAATGATAGGGCCTGATTAAGTAAACATCAGCAAATGTACTTCTAACATTAGGCCTATCGGACGTTTTACAGTGTCTAAAACGCACCGGCAGTAGCGCCTCACAAAGAAAGTCCTAGAGCACTTCGCTGTTGAAAAGCTAAATAATTTATCCTGCTGATTTATAAAGAAAAAAAATTAGAATAAAACGGACAGGGTCGGATCGTTGTCTTATAGGAGAAATTTGAAATTACAACATTGGTTTGATACCCAGCCGTCATCGTGGCGTTCTTGTCACCTCATTCAGTCATCGGCGTCGGTCACTCGCAGATTCAGCAAGTGTTTATAAAATCAATCGATATTAACATAATAAATCGTACTCGCTAATCGTTATCTTTATGTATCAACTGTGAACTAACAAATGCCAAAGAGACAGTCGAAAATTTTACGACCGTCTTTGAGCCTTACAGCATTAAGCCTATCGGGTGGCCCCAAAACAACTAAATCTCATAACTTCGTAACTTTATCCAGTAGGTCTACGGCCGATTTTTAATCCTTTTCCTGAAGAATGCACTTAATGAAAAATACAAAAGCACAGCTACTGTCGCCGCATACATCGTGTGATGTTCACTTTTACGACCTGTGCTTCTGGGTTACATGCTACGTTATGCTAGTGATTAATTATAATAGCCTACTACACGAGCGATGTACTTCGCCAAAAATGTCAGGATCCCTAGCCGTAGATCGCCGATAATGAGTATCCCAAGAGTGAAGACCTGAAAATAGTAATTCGTATAATTTTAGTTGCTTTCCAAGTAACACAAATAGATGATCACCACTCGTGATACATCAGCGTTACTTTGAGCGAACGGATGAACAGACAACTTACGGTCGCAATAATAGGCTTATGGCGCTTTGCATTATACATGCATCGCGCTGCAAAAATCGGTCAACATTTGACGCAGGCAGCTATGACAAAACTTCTTGAAACTTTTTAGATAACTGCGTGTATTACAAGGCTGACGGCAATACACGAAGAAGCTATCTATACAGGCCTACGGCGTTGCGTTACGCACTTGCTGAGCAGCTGCTCGGCTGCTGTTGCTGCTGCTGCTGTGCGCTGCAAGTCGGTGGTTGCTATTGCCTGACGTCAGCCGAGCGCTTCCTTCGTCATTTTTCACCGGCGTGTCTATAATGAAGATGGATAGCTCGGGCAGCAGCTTACGTGCACGACAGGTCTGTGTACGTATTACATAGGCCTACTGAATACTGTTCGAAGTAAGTCTACTTTATGATAGTGCTTTTTAGTCGACCGTACTTAAGTAACGGTCGAGATGTTGTCATGGTTGTCGTCCATCTGTCTTTTTAAAGGTCAAAGGTCGCATATAGCTCCTAATGAGCGAACCCATCTCAGAGCTACGGAGCGTCACTTGTCATATGGGATCACTCAGTGTTACCTGCCACCCGACAGAGGTAAACGCGCCCCGCCTTAACCCCAGCCAGATAGGCTGGTACTCGATTTACCTACCCCGGAGGGATGGAAGGCTGAGTTGACCTAGGCGGTTGGTTACATCCCGAGATGGTTTACCTGTCCACAGGCAGTCACCCATCGCAGTATTAACCGGGCCCGGCGTACAGTAACTTCGCT
>Ga0056128_1003160_pt1 | contig 20046 bp, 3 predicted proteins | sample WorMetLIZISLAND2_FD_71113 | JGI IMG/M metagenome (GOLD analysis project Ga0056128, IMG submission 71113) | Marine gutless worms symbiont microbial communities from Max Planck institute for Marine Microbiology, Germany - Olavius geniculatus... ... | reverse complement strand
ACTTCCAACGGCAATAAAACTGCAAATATTTATGTTAAAAAACTGTTCAGTTTATATACAGTGTAAGGGTGACATCGTGGTTGTAGATATAAAACAGCACAAATCACAATTTAAAAATTCGAACATCACCATTACACAATGTCAGAAGAACTTTGCTGACTGTGTAATGGTAAAGCTTGAATTTGTAAATTGTGATTTGTGCTGTTTTATATCTACAACCACGATGTCACCCTTACACTGTATATAAACTAAACAGTTTTTTACATAAATTTCTCATATAACTGTATCTACTGATACCTTCAAATCTAGGCTTAAAACTGCTCTATACAGTCGTGCGTTCCTCTACTGACATGTGACCTTGTCTGCACTTGAGATTCTTCACGTTGTGAAAGACCTAACGTACATTATAAACGCAGTATAATAATAATAATTGTGTACTCGTATGCTTGCGCGCGTTATTCGACGGATACCTAACATTTTCTGACCAAATCTCTGAACTGTCTGAATATTGCTATTCGCACGTTCGTCAACTTCGCTGTATCCGTCCTTACTTGGATTCCAGAACAGCATGCAGTATCGTTGCAATCTTTAACAGAAAGGAGTATAAAGAAGGAAATGTGGGAGACTTGTGTTCTTACTTTCAAAATTACCACTAAGGGTTTAGGGGAATAAAGGTGCTTTCTTCCTAGTACCTTTCATTGTAGCATACGTATTTTCGCCGTTTTCCACTGTACCAGCAGATATACGTTTGCGTAAGTTTACTGCTAATACCTCAGGTAGTCTTCGAGGATTACTGAAATGCTATTAAACTTTAAAACCCGTCGGTTTTTATTACTGCGCGAAGCACGCGATGCAAGGAGTGCTATTGACACCGCGAATTGCCTGTCCGTTTGTCCGTCTGTAACGCGAATGTACACCATGTCTAAAAAAAAGTCAAAATTGTTTTTGTCATAACTTCGTCAAATTTCCACCAACCTTAATAATTTTTGGCAAAAAATGGCCAAGACTATAGAATTATGTAAGGTTTACTCATTTACCATCTCGCCTAATGTATATCAACGCACTACCGTGTGAAACACAGATGCTCCAAATTGTTACATTACGCAGTGGTTATTTGTATCGGATTGCTTATCTTTGCATCATCAATTTACCAGAGGGTGCCACGTAATTTAATAATTTTGTGGTACTAAATATTTTATGGTAAAAACAGCAGATAACACAATAGCTGACTGATGAGCTTAAACACGGCTAATCAATAAATGAATGCCGTTTGATCAGTCGTTTGTTGATTCCGCTATCATCCAGTGGCGTTGCATCTAAGCCATTGTCTTTGTGTGCGGGGCCCACTTTGGACATAAATTTTGATGATTTGCAAGCCATTTGTTATGCAAACTTAGAATTTTGCTAAATAATTTTCATTGAAATTTATTTTGTGCTCAATTAAGTTGTTACAGCGTTTACTTGGAAATCGAATAGCTCAAGGTTATGCAAGAATTTGGAACATTTATGTTTCACACGGTAGTGTGTTGACAAAAATAGGGTAAGTGAAAAATGAGTGAACATTGCATGATTTCATTGTTTTGGTTATCTTCATGCCAAAAATTATCAAATTTAGTAACATTATTTTGACAAAGTTATGAGAAAAACAATTTTGACTGTTTTTTTTCTGTCCGTCCGTAAATTAGGCCGGCCTATTTAAATACGCTTATATCTAGTTTATTATTCAGTTTAACTGAACATATAATTGTAATTTATAAGCGTGTGCATGTTGTAGCTTGGACTTAAACAGACGCTGATTTTTTACATTTATACTTGGCTTGTTAAAATTTCTGTTTGTTTTTCGGTCCAGCCGGAAAGTCGTGACTGCCAAAAAGCTTGTGAACCTAAAAATTGCAGCAGTTGCCAAATTTATTGCAAAAACAATTTCCTGAACGAAAAGTTGAGCCCAGAAGTCACAATACTACTTGTTATACAGCACATTTCGCGTTTATGAAATCAACTGTCACAGAAACTCTTATCAGTATCAAAAAGTGTCATTGTTTTAGAAAATGTCAAGTACAGCTAGGCCTATCATTTGGAAATTTAAGCAGCTGAAACAATGTCTCATATCGCCTTTTCGACAAAGTTAATCCTGATAATTTTGCCAGTTTTACGGCTATTTCTGCACAATGCGGTTTAGTTGCTAATTCGGCGGTTTGTGGGTGTACTCCAAGGGTGCAGCGGAATCGTTTGAGACATCAGTTTTAACGAGAACAACAAGTTACTGTAGATGGCGTTGTTAGGACTGTTGGCGTTCAGTCCCCGTTGGATAAAGCCGCGCTGTTAACGCAGCTTGCCGTGTTAGTCGCATGCTAATTCAATCGCTCTAATCCCTACGGCTCAACATCGAAAGACGAACAACCTTTTAGCATCTTTCTGTCAGCGAGTTTCTGTTATAATTCGTCTTACTAACGCCAGGATCTCAAACACTGAAAACACTAAGACGTTATATTCGGCCACTCCTGATTTAATTGGACCAGTAAAATTTGCTAGTGAATGTCGTCAAATAAGCAGCTAGAATTTAAAACGACATATCCAAACTGGCTTCCAACGATAACCACTAGCCGAAGTAAAATTTTATTTCAGTTAGCTAAAACCGAGTTTAAAATAATGTGTCTTTTTGCACATATTAACCCATTAGTGTATGAATTATTTTATAATTTGCCGTCAAACTAGGTGTCCCATTTTTGGGACGCTATGCATGAATGGGTTAATGTTAACTCAGTCCGGCCCGGCCATTCTTTCCTGAGTCAGCGCGATGATGAGTCTATATAATCTGTGAGTTGTAATCGTAGTTTTAGTTTTACATATAGACCTATAGGCATCCCCTTATTGAAATGTGGGCTAAGGGTGCCATTTAACAAAACCATTTAGCCGGAAGTATAGGTTCACATGAGCACAACGTTGTTCTGTTAGCACAACGCCATTCTGATTTGTTTGCTAGTTAAAATAATAAGTGTCTGTATGAAATACGTGTAGGCTGATTGTTGTTCACTGTCACATTTTTTGCTTCGATATTGCATTGCTTCTGTTTGTCAGCCTGTTTGTCTGTTTGACTGTTCGTTTCTCTGTCCGTTTGTATCTGTCTGTCCATCGTCATTTTATTGTTGCCTTGATTGTCAAATAAACTTACTTAATTGATTGTACGTGTCGTTCTGTAGGCATACTGGTGCACGTTTGCTGTGCTTTTAACAGATCAGTCAGACAGTCAGTTGGTCGGGGGGTCGGTAAATTATATTTTGAAGTAAGGGCTAAAAAGGAAACAGCAGCCGTTGTTTTTCACAATCTAAGACCACTATTTCAAACATCGAAAGAACGTATTTTCATTGCAAGAATAATTGTTTTTATTTAATGCACAGCACGCAATGTACGCAACAAACGCAACTAAAGGCGCGTACAGACGACGTAACTGAACTGAATTGATACGGTTTAGTTTTTGACGAACTGACCAATGGGCAAGCAGGGCGAATCCACTGGTCATTGGTTGACGCGTACGTGGCTGTAGTCACGTAGAGGTCGACGCCGTTAGACGGTGCCCACTGTAATGCATTACAGTTCATTGGCCAGTTCGTCAAAAACTATAACAATGTCAGGTCAGTTCAGTTTAGTTTAGTCACGCGCCTTAACGCAGCTGACGCTAGGACCAAAACAAAAGGATAGAAGCTGTCGTTGAGGCCGTTGCGTTCATGCCCGGCTTTACAACCGATTAAACACTATTCGGTACGAATCACGGCTAGAAGATAACCATGATACGAATGTGGGGCCCCTCACATAAATTTTCCGAGAACTAAAACGCAGACTATTGGCCAAAAACGGGCTTAGACGCATGTACAAAAAACTACGAATTCTGGAATACTGCGAAAAAGTCCCCTCAGGTAGATAATGTCGTGCTGCCCAAAGTAAACTTTTGAATGCCACAATAACATCATCATCATCATCAACATGCCATACAATAACTTCACAAAACGGAAAGTGTGCTGCTGCCTGACATTTCTGACCTATGTGGGTCTTTTTGTGGCGGCCCTGTTTGGCCGAACATGCTGAACATGTCCGAACCCGCCTCTGGTTGCGTGCGTTGCGTCGCATTGGAAGAAAACCACGCTTTATGTGTCCTGGACGACGAATTGCTCGCAGCTGACGACGAGTTGTTCCGGGAGGAAGGACAGACCGCAAATAAACTTATTTGTAAAAACTAAAATCAACACTGCAGAAGAAATCATTTTAGTATGCAAAATTCCACATAAATGTGTAATTTCAGCGATGATTTTTTTTTTTACATAATTTGGGTGCATAGCCTCCAGACACCCATCTTGGGGAGGGGCTATGGTGCTCGGTTTGTCATCGTTAGGACGAGTTTTTAGGCCCTGCAACGTACAGTACACAGAAGAGGTAGACTGTGCTATAGCAGGCCGGCGTTATTCTTCTGAGTTAATTAAACGCGCTTCTAATATATATAGTCACGCTATAGCATCTGACATATGACTCCTTTTTCTGCTAATTGTCTGCTTCGATTCGTATTCATTTTTCCTCTCGCGGAATTCTTCCGGCTACATCGCGACTCAAACACGTAAGACACCCATTCATTAATGCACCATACACGTAGTTTTTTTGCCGTCTTTGCTATTTTAGTTTTACAGTGGGTGGCTACCGGCTAGTGCTACAGCAATATTAATCATCATCATCATTGCTTTCACGTTTCTGTAATTATCTCAAAACTGAATTGTTTGTTTATTAGGGCCTATAAACCTATATGGCGTCAAATTAGGCCTATATAGCACGTTCGCGATAGCTTTACTATCAGAAGCAGCGAACATAAATTTCGCACAAAATTGAACTGAATGTTGTCGATGTATTCGCTGAATATTGACCGATTTTTATCATTTATCTGTCACATTTTCTACACCTGCAATGATCTTATTACGTGTCGGCCTGCATCTCGACTAACTCGCCTTTGCAGCATACTAAAAGCGTAAAATTCCAACTGCGCCGCGCGCAAACTACATTGTAACGCAAGTTCTACATGACTTCTTAAGTCTCTACTCTACTGTACTCTAGACAACAAATCCACAAACCGCGGGACTTGAAAGCGTGCCCCACATTGTGAACAGAATCAAGATAGCCGAACTATCGCAACGTCAGCTCATGGCGCAATCTCATTGAACTGTGAACAGCTAACTGTTTGTTTTAGTTGGGGTTTTGTCTATTTTCAAAAAAAAGTCTCGAAAAAGCGACAATTTAAAGAGACAGCGCGAAAACAAAATTTAACCTAAAAGTGATCATTCAAGATTCAGAAGACGTAACAACCTGAAAATTGTCGTTTTATTACGTTACTGTGGTTTGATGCCGTCTCCAGACGTACCGCAGCGAATATCCGCAAAAAATCTTATAACTAATGTCCACGTGTCTAGTATAGGACCTACAACTGGTAGGTCTATGCAAAACTTTGCGTGTAAAAACTGTGCATGGTCGTAGGTTTTCGCCGGTGGTTTACGACATTTTTTTCTCTGGTGTCATGCGGTAAATTGCGCTGGCCGCCGTTTAACCCTCGAGACTGAATAACCAGCGTCAAAGTATCTACGTGAGCACATCACCGTTTGCCTGTTCCGCGCACCGTGAGACAGGAAGCTATAATTAGAAACGCATGCGTGTACATCGTAGTTTCGACTCATACACAACCAATCGAGTTATCAGTGTTATGTGATGTATTATGTTGTTCCTGGCGGGCGCAGTTCAAAGTCAAAAAGTCAGTTGTTAGTATCACACAATGTACTGTACGTAGGCCATAGGAATTAATTTAAAGCGTCATTACTTGGTATTGTCTGGACATTCAAACTGCAGCTTAACTAAAATAACACAACACTGAGTAATGAAAGGACGGGCCGCCCCGGCGACTTCGCAGATTTTAGCCCCAGATCCGCATGTTATTTCTTTCCCAGGCGTTCTTGCCGGTCCAGCTGTTCTGCACCTGGCCCATGTCAGACGACTCACGTTTGAGGTTCGCGTGGTTTCGGTCCAGCCACTCGTAATAATCTACGTAATAGTCATCGACATCGCCACTTCTCTTTCCCCACATGCGCACATTATTCTTGTTCCACAAGCTTCGCTTGACGCCAGCGTCCCGACGTAACACGTCCGCCAGCTGGCGACTGTGTCGTTTGCCCCACATCTGGACGTTTGTCTTGGCCCAGTCGCCTCGCTTTGGCAACGTTGACATAGGTACGTCGTCGCTGGCGTCACGCTTTGTTCGTTGTTCCCTCGTCAAGTCGTCAGTGACGTAAGGCTGGTGCTGGTTCGAGTTCTTCTCTTGTCCCGCTGATCGTCGACTTCTGACCACGTCATCACGATGACTGCCACCTTGCGCACTGCTGACCAACGGCCGATCGTTGTCGTCGTTGTTGTCGTTGACAGCTGATGCAGTTGCCAGCAAGAACAGCGTCACCAGCAGCAGTATTCGCAGCAACATCTAGCCATCCACACGCACATAGCACAGTCAGACCCAAACTCCACTGCGTCGACGATTTGTCGTGCATTTGCTACACAACTTGGTGCGCAACGAATTCACAACATACCAAAAGCTTACGGCAAATTTTTACAACGAATTGTAAAGTTATTCCACAAATAAATTAAAATCATACAACAAATCCACAGCAAATCAAAATAATGCACAGCTTGGGTTGTACAACTTGTCGAACAAGTCGAAATGGTGGAGCTTGGGCCTGGGATGCATGCAATAAAACTAAATGAAACAAGCTAAAACACCACTGGAGACAGTCGTTGACGACGACTCTGTGTAATTTTGCTGTGTCGCAATAGTGCACACAATGCGCAGTAAAACTTCGATTAGACAACATAAAACAAATCAGTTAGTTTTGTGGCAGTTTTATTGCAGTGAATGCAAACGCCTACAATGACATAAAACTTTCTTGCAAGTTCGTAGTACCACCGTTCCGCTCCGTAGTAGGCCTAAACCGCAAACAAAGTGGAGGGTCTGCCTGAATAGCGCAGATCACATCAGAAACCAGATTTGCTTATGTTTGTCACCGCAGATCAGTCTGTGGCATGGCAGATGACAACAAATCATTAAAGTATTGGTAGACAATTTCTATGACCCGATCTGATCCGCTGTGCCAGAGACAATGACTGATCAACGGCCACTACATACAAATGCAGCCTAAGCAATTATTGCTGGATCTGCAACTGATCTGATGTGATCCGCGGCGCCATAGACTAATTTGCAGTCACTGAACATAAAGCAATTTCTGGAACCTACAGTCTGTTGATTTGCGGTTGATCTGCGGTGATATGTGGTGTTTAGGCAGACCGCAAAATCACGGCGATCTGAAATCTTAATAGTTTGTTTGATTTTATTCTATTTCATTTCAATTTGTTGCACACGCAAGAGCGCCCGACACGTAATGACTAAACGCCAACGACTAAAAAAGTAATTCGCCGGCATCAGGCCTGAATGTCAGGTTGGATCAGTGAATTTTGTTCACTGATTCTGACACGTGTACCCGTGTATTAACAGAGCGTTTTTACTACATATGCATTATGCACTTCGTGATAACAGGCGCTTGTCTTTAAAGTACTAAGCCTATCTGCAATGGTTTTATTTACTAACCCTGAAAACGATACTTTTAGCTTTCGACACACATCAAACAGACTACACAGGATTAAGTATGAGCACAGAGCTTAACGTCGCGCTCGACAAAATCACCTCACATGATAACAGCGGACATGTTAACAAGGCCACAATGTACAAAGCTTGGACTTTATCAAAGTCACAATTAAGACCAACATTTAGTAGGCCTATCACTGGCTGGAACAGCAATTTTTATGATTCTAAAATAACATTTAAACGTCTAAAAAATAAATTCTGACATGCAGTATAAAATACGAATAATTCTAATGTCCATACGTCACACTGCATAAAAAGTTTCAGGACGTTGCTAAAAGCCTAAAATATTAAGAAAGTGGCCATTTAAGAGTTTTAATACAATGATCCATGAAACCGTTGAATTATTCTCATTTGTTTTTTTTTATTTTTGGTCAAGGGTGTTTAAACGCGTCTGCATGGATGTAAACCGTGAAGCATAAAAACTCACCGCTAAACTTCCCTCAGATTTTGCGAAATATTGACCGATTTTATTTTTTCCACATGCAATAACGTTTGTAGTTGTTAAATGTCCGACCACACATTGTCTCTGATTGATCGATCTTTGATCATTGCGTTCAGGAAGCACGCCCCCGTTGATAGAAATTGCCATTAGGAATGCACCCAACGGTTAATTTACTACACGGTTAACCAAGACTACTGCCGATTAACCATAGCCATCAAAGTGCCGTGTTTTCTTGTTCACTTACACGAACGTCATTTTGATGAAGAGAGATAATGCTTATGCATAATTAACCCATTATTAGGCAAAACCGTTATAGTGCAAACGATTTCGCCTATAGTTAACCATTTTCCGTAGCGTGGTCTGTAATCTGTTTGTCTGTCGTCTGACACATTCATACACCGTGTTTAAACAGTTCAACTTATGATTCACCAAGGGCAGCATCGATCAGCGATTTCGCGTTTACTGAATTACTCCGGTCACTTGTTGCTCTTTCACATAATGAACTGCTGCTATTATCACAAGCTTGCATTTGGCCGTACAACCGTTGTTAAGCATAAGACAAAACGCTATAAGATGTTGCGACCATTTTAGCATTTTAAGCACACGTTGAAGATAGAGACCGTGCAAATGTTTTACTATATACACGGCAGTCTTAATAGGCTGCATTACAGTCAGTTCGTCCGTCCGTCCGTCCAGTACGGGCTTCTAAGTCGAAAAACATACATAGTAGAAAAGTCCAAAATAGTGTGAAACTTCGCAAGGGCAAGAGTAGACTTAACCAGTGGGCTAATTCTTAGCAGGCGGACGACCGCATAATACGTTGAAGTGAGCCGACATATATAATTTTGCTAGCTTTGCCTGTAACCGCCGCTTCAGTTTAACCGTTGACCGTTTAACTGCTGTCATTCCCAGCATGGTAAAGGCCCGGACTGGACACTGCACAGTTGAGTTGGATCAGAGGAGTGGATTAGTCAGATGACTGACTGCATGGGCGTCAGGATTACAGAGAACACGAACGAACAAACGGACGCTGAATCAAACGATCAATTTACCCGTAATGTGTCGCGCGGTTTTGCATCTCGGCGTGACTATAGTGACGATGAAATATCGACTGTTTTCCACCTGCAGTTTCCGTGCGTAGTAATGGTTTCCTGTCTGCAGCCAACGCTCTGATTTCTTCCACCCATTAACAACTTACTTAGTGACTTGCGCCTGTTTTCTATAGCCTAGGCCTATACTTCTACGCGGGATTGAATAAACGCCGACGGCGATGAAACGGTAACTAATAACACATCACACAACGTAACAAACAAAACAGCAATTCTAAGTAAAGATACGATTTTTATTTTATGACCTACACACATTTGTTCTTTCTATTTCTTATCGCAGTATCTGCAGTGTAATAAACGCTCATAATCTTACCACTACCAAGCGTGTCGAGTCTGTTATAACACGCGCGTTCCAAGCAGAACACCGTCGATTAGGCCTACAGTCATTAAGTAAACACTTTTCGCCGCTGTCCGGAGTCTATTGTATATTGTTGCAGTTACATAATACACGTTATTATCAACAACAGTAAAAGCGAGGAAGATATAGGATGTATGCCTATCCAGTCCACAACTCCACGCCAAGCGTTATGGATAAAATTCGACAGAATTCCATAATCAGTGTAGTTAAAATCCAATGCAATTGATTCACGTTCGAGTTATTAATCTATTTTAAAAATTCGATTTTTTACTAATAGACTAAAACGCTATTTATTGAAAATATAGTCATTTTTAAAATACTGAATTCTACCTTATAACTCATTTACCACGTATATTAAAGCTAACCATTTTCGTACAGAAACACTATTGAGATGTAATGGGGTTTTTAATGATCACGTTTAGGCCTACTGCAGAGTACTGTACATCAGTGAAACGGTGCTGAAATAGGTCAATATTGAAAAAGTTGTGACAAAAACACAAAGACATACTTTTTATTTCCCCAATAGAATTCTGAGACTGATGGCTGGAGAATAAGAGAAAAGATTATTAGAACTGCCATGATTGCTGTTAGGCCTGGGCTACATGATACGCACGCTTATAATGGAGAGTTCTAACAACTTTGGATTTAGGTCAGTTTTGTGTCTTGTGATCCATATCAGGCTTTTCTGTAAAAGTTAAACTTTCTGCACTGCCTGGAAATGCCGTCCCCAAAATGACCTACACTGTGTCCGGTGGGACGTTAAACCCTACGCACTCATTTTTATCGTGCCACTTGATTGAAACGTGGCCAAAAGTAATCACATAGGGCCCATATACGGTGGCGATTCACTATCACGGTATAGGTGTTGGTTGTTATAAGCTGCCGAGCGAAATTCATCAGTCATATTCATTCCACTGGCTGCGAAATATTTCAACAGTGCAAGAATATTCTATTTTCATTTAGCTGTCCATACAAAAAAAACACAGTGGCAGAATTTATTATCGCTTATCACTATACGACGCTGCAACAGAAATGTGTATCGACATGTACAATTTCAATCAGAAAGCAACTAACTCCAAAAGTTTTCTTCTACACCGTGTCCGGAAAAAAGTCTGCACTTTTTCTGAATAACTTCAACAAATGTAAACTCACTTTTATAATTTTTGGCACACATTATCACAATGATACGCTTTACTAAAATATCTAAAACTTATTTATGACACAATAGCTCCTCCGTCAAAGAAAAAAGTTATGCGAATGAGTTTATTCGTTCATATGACAAATAAGCGCCAAGCTCGGTAGGAAGCCGGGGGGGGGCAAGTTGACAACCAGAAGCACTCGAGCATACTTTGCGAATTTGTCTGTTTTTGTTTGCTTATGTGTCTATCTGTTTCGTGACTGTATAACTCAAGAAATTATCAACAGACTTTGACGACATTTTGTAAACGGGTTGGGCAATTATCACAGTTTTAAGAGGATCAAATCAGATTTTGTTGGCTAAGCGGAGTCTTTTGCGGATTTTGTATCACTAAGCCTTATACAAGTCATGATTCTTCGCCATTAGGCGACTGGCAACAGCGCGCAAACTGACACTTTGCGACGTATTTCGGCAAGTTACAAACAGATTTTGATTAAACTTTACAGCTAGGTAAAGAGCGGTCAAAGAACCAACCAGAAATATTTTAGTGCGATTCGGTTCAAGATCTGGATCTAGAGTTATTGAGTCCGGAACTGTTCAGCAGCCAACACAACTCATTTAATAGGCTATCTGTTTCTTGGGCCTCGCTAGGTGACAGCACATTTTTCCGGTGGCAGTTTGAGATCTCTGATCGCTTTTAGTTTTATTATAAAAAGCCGTTTAAACCGACATGGTTTACGGATCGTGTAGGTCAGAATTAGCTAAGGTCGTGATGTGGTCACGAGTCATGAAAGATGATCCAGTGTCAGTGCTGTAACAACCGGTGTCCATCCTCAATAATTGAGTCCGCCGCTAGCAAAGATGGTATAGAGAATATTATCTATCAGTCATACTCAGTATATGCAATGGTATAGACTGTTGGATTATCTATAGCAGGCAATACGTCTGTGTCGAAGCTTTACACAGCATACAGAAAAAAAAATGTGTCACCTTTAAAAAGAGATAAATGTCTAGCTTAGAAGAAAAAAGAAAAAAAAATCGCGCACAGACGAGATCTGTTGCGAGAAAGAACTGGCCGTTTTTTAGCTCTTTTGTTCAACAGTGGCCGTAACCATTGCCAGCACTCGTAGAAATGACCAGGCTGAGTTGGCTCTGGTGCGTCGAACAAGAAGGCTGTATACCGAGGAAGAACCGCAATAAGAAGTAATACAACTGCGTGAGATATCAGGCACAATATGCCGTTTGCTTAGGCTTCCTGTTCAGTGTGTGTGTTCAACCGACGTCACTTATACTAACTTGTTGTGGGTTTGTTGTCGGACATGCTGCACAACAGATGTGCAGCAAATCAAAACTCTACAAAAATACACAACATCTCGAGTGTCACGATCTTATACAGCAAGTCGCACAACATTTGTTGTAGCTCACATCAACTTGTCCACAGTCAGTTCCAAGTAAATGGAGTCCGTCCCTGCGTGGAAACCGCGGGGCAAATCTCACGAGCTGTCGTGGAGCGACGGGTCGTTTTTCACAACAGAATATTCGGTCAATGACATTACAAAACGTGCAGCGGCAGCAGCAGCGCACTACGCACGTTCCACGCCGTCATAACATTGTCATAACTACGAGCACTTTCAGGCTCAAATAAGTCCCTACACGCGACGCCGGCTTATGACGCTACTCAGAGATTCAGTTCCAAACCAAACTAGCAATAGTCGCTCTTGCAATCAATCGTAAATATTCGGTCACGGTATGATAGCAGCCGTCATTATTTTGTCATTAGCAACGATAATTTACGCTGACTATAATAACACGACCGAATCGGTCGACAGACGACGTAAACCATCGTTGTTAGAGACAAAATAACGACAGCTGCTATCATAATATGCATCGTAGTTAGAAGATTCGCTAGGCGGACTAGTAGGGTGCTTTTGGCGGTGCACAATAATACACGCTGTGTCTCAAAAACATCTCCGACATTCTCGATTATAACTTGAAGAAAGATAATCAAATTTCAATAGTTTTGGAATAAACATTTCTGACACAACTTGCCATTAAATGATCATTCACTTTCTTACTTCATCCAATATCTGCTTCTGCACTACCTAGGGAAATCAGACCAAGCAAAATATGTGTTAAAATAAACAACAAACGTGAAAAAACATCCTCGGCATCATCGATCGTAACCTAAAAAAATTATCATTATTTCAATTATTTTGGCACGAACATTTCTGATACAACTGGCTATTTAATGGCTGTTCAAGTTCCCACCTCACCCAACGTTTGATTTTGCACTATCTGGAGAAAGGAGATTAAGCGAAATACGCGGTAAAACGAATAAACACGTCAATAAACTACATTTATCCAAATTTGTGGGCCTCAACAGCCAGTCTATAACAAGGTTTGACTGTCATGCAGGAGTGTGTCTATCAGATAAAGTTTAAGAATGTTTGTGAAGTCAAGAAGCGACTGGTAAAGTCTGAATTAGTCTGGAGCAGAACATTATCGATACTGCTGTCAACATATTGAGAAAGCGTCTCCATGCCTGTGTTCGCATTATGGGCCGACATTTCGAGCAATTTTACTGTACGCAGTTAAAAACTAAACAATTAAATAAATTATCAGCCAAAGTGTGAGAAATGTGAAGAAAATATATTTTGTGCGTTATTTAGATGAGGCCTAAGTAGTAATACCGCTTTGGGTTAAATGTAATAATTCGTTGATTCTGCTTTCCACAGGTAGTGCAGAAACAGACGTTAAGTGAAGTAAAAAATTTATTAATAGTTCGATGGCAAGTTGTCGTAGAATTTAGAAATATTCGTGCCAAAATGCTTAAAATATGATAACCTTTTTAAAAGTTACAATTGAAAATGTTGGAGATGTTTTTTTGAGACACAGTGTATTTTTACAATTACAAGTCACTAAATAAAGCAAGAGGCCATGTGGTTAGTTGTGTGTATGCTCTTCGTGAAAACCCGGTTTTCAGAGCTACAGAGCGTTACCTGCCATACATGATCAGTCATACAGTGTTATTTGCCTCCGCACACAGGTGAACGCGTCCCATCGTAACCCCAGCCAAGCAGGCCTCAACTCGTTTTACGTGCAAATAAATACCGAGGTGGTTTTCCAATCTGCACGCAGTCACCCATCTTTTAAGTTGTGACAACTTGACAACGACCCGACCAGAAGTCGAACGTACGACCTTTACCTGGTCATTACGCAACCAAGCCACTTGACTTTTGTGTTTCCAGAATATTCCGTCAATAAGCTGTATAGCTTTATATTTGAAACTTTCGAAAAAAAAACTTTATTAAGTTTTCAAAACGGTCTTTTAAAAATTTTCAAAAGTGTTTTGACAGTACTGACACTAATATAGGCCTATTTAAATTTCAGAAAATCGTGTACAGCAATTTAAAAGATTAGGCCTATTTTACATGTAGCTTATCCAAATTTTCGTAATATTTTAGCGAAATTGTCAATAATAGTCGCAGTTCGAAAAAATGTGAAATTTCGCACTTATAATTGCGTATATATGCGCTGGAGATACGTGCCATCTTATGCATGTAACATGACATAGCAGAGTCTGAAAACAAACGAAAACATGCTGTGCCAATTTCCAGTCACGTAGGCTAGCAGAAACGTAGGGTAGGCCTCAGGTTAGCTATAGCCTATCAAATAATATTGGGCCTGTTAAATTACTCAACTAGAAAAGACACATTAGACCTGCACACAGGCTTAGAAAAGATTATACACGCGTTTGATTGACAGAATAAGTTAAAAAATTCTGGCTCAGTGGACTCCAGTGACCGAAAACCTCACATTAAAGCTAAGAGAAAAGCAGGCCTAAAAAGAAACGGCTTAGGCCAACGGCACAGACTTTTCTTACAGATGTATCTTCGCATCTTGCTAATCGAAATGAATACCTCTTTACACTTTACATTATTTATTACTAGAAGAAAAATAGTAGGCCTATGTTATGCTGCAGCATTGCAGTACGCCTATACTTTCTATGCGTAGGTGTAAGACTAACTTGAACATTGGTCTCCGGCGGTTCCGCACACGTACACAGACAAGTAATTTAAGAAAAGCTCATGTGACGCGCGACAGCATCAATCCTGCCACCTGGGTAATCAGTGTACAGCGTACAATAACATAAAAATGCGTCTTGAAAAAGTACCCGTATTTGAAGCCTCCGTAATCTGCACGGAAGACTCCTTAAGCCTAAAAGGTCGAAACTCAGAAGGTTAAATCTAAAAATGTTATACGCAGATTGTCCAGGTCTATTTCTAGCCATTCTACTCTTGAAATGTGCATAACAGCCGAAAATTCCAAAAAAACACTAAAACTTCATATTTTGGGGGTTCAAGGTCATTCAAGATCACCGATGTTTACACCACTAAAAAGGTCGTCACTAGTGTTTGTTATAATAAGCAGTATGTCTGTGCCTATCTGCAACCATTTCTACTCTAAACGAGGCAATAGCGGTAAAATAACCGCTTTTAAGAGGGTAGGCCTCTTTGACGCCCGCCTGCACAGGTCTCCTTGAACCTAAGGGGTCAGGACTTGAACTGCTAAAATCTGCGTTTAATGCTGAAAATTTCCTGCGCAGATTGTCGTAGTCTAACTCTAGTCATTTCGTCGTAATGTAGTCTTGAAATGTGAGCTGCAAGCAAAATTTGCAAAAAAAATTGCCAAAAACCCTTTTAGGAGTTTAAGGTCGTTCAAGGTAATCGATGTTGATAAATCTAGCAAGCCCGTCAACAGTGCTTGTTATAATAAGCAGCATGTCTGTATTTATCTGCAACCGTTTTTACACTAGACGAGCCAATAGCGGCAAAATAACGTCTTTTAAGAGGCTATCCTTTTTGACGGCCTCGTTCGAGAAAAACTTTCTCACACATAGCACGAAATTTTGTCACAAAAATAGTCCTTGTGGCAGCCCAGAGTAAAAATTTTGTGATCCTAGCTTGCACAGTTTAGATAGGACTTGAGGGTGTGACAGACCTCTAGACACACCTACACACACAGAAGTCACATAAGCCATGGCTATAAGACGCGCGAAACATTCTGCTGTCGCGCGTAAAAATTGCTGAAATGTTAAACGAACAGGTTAACCTACAGGACTATATAGCTGAAACGTTTTACGTTAAGCATAAGAAACTGTGCGTCATTTACAGTGAAAAAGAACAGAAAGAGCAAATAAAATTGAAACTTTTACTACCCGACGTTTTAACAGGTATGTCGTATATATATGGTTTCTTTAAAATAAAACTTTAGTTGAGATTTATCTGTCAATCGTTGTCAGCAGAGTACAGAAAAGATAAACCACAACACCGCTGACATACTACTCGCAGAAACAGTAAACAGCAATTTTTTCAAAGAGCGAAGCGGAAGACTGTCAAATGCTTAAAAAACTCATGTGAAACTACAGGGTAGGCCAAAAAAGTAAGCTATTGTACTTTGTCTATTATCTTCGCTAAATATTGACCAATTTTCACAATTTTTCACGTGTAAACTTTGTAAAAAATTGCTATTAAGTGGCATGCATACCAGTCCTATTATGTCGCTACACTATCTTGTAAAACATAAATATCCCCTAACCCCAACCCTAAACCTTAACCTCAACTCTAACCCAAACCCTAGACCCAACACCATAATATTAACGCTAATTCTGGTCACTACGCGTAACGCTATTACGCCCAGCGACAGTGATGCCAACGCCTAGCAAATGCGATTGAGTTTTTCGTTTTTGTTCTTTGCCAAAATAATAGCCTTCAGGCTTTATTACGACTGCCGGACGACTAATCATCGCGAATCAAAATACCTTTTCGGTTCATATACCGAATTCAATTGAACTCGCGCCATAACTGTGTTTTTCACTTTTGCTTTAAACCCTTTTGAAATTTTGATGTATTGGTTATCGGAACATAAATTTTAAAAAATAATTAAATAGCGATGATGATGACAAAATACAGTTGAAGATATATTGAATGACGCGCCATATTACCTTGTCAGCATGCAGCGTACTGGGCGCAAGTCGCCTGCACCGTCGCGTCTGAGATTGCAAGCAAAAGATATATCAGCTGACGCTGCTGCTGCTGCTGCTGCTGCCCTGTGGCTGCTGCTGTCACTTTTCACACTTAGCGTCTTCTGCGTCGGTCCCACCAGTGGGCGGGGTTAATTAGTGCTGCGCGAGTAGGATAATTTGATGAACGTGCATCGAATACCGTTTCAGACAACGACGTCGCCTCATCCAGCGTTTACGCAACGAGTCAGCAGCATGCCCGTCACCTGTCTGTCAATTATATCAATTAACCGTCGTCATTTGTGTAAGTTAAAAATAAACGAGAACGTCGTCCGGCCAAGGCTGGAAAAAAACCTAGGTTTTTTAAAGAATTTTTTTAGGTTGTAAGTTTTCAAGGTTTTAAAAGTTATTTATGTTTTTTAAAGTTTTTTGTTCAGTAAACACCGTGCACAATATACAACCCAGGAAAACGTGTTATAGGCCTACACCCCCTTATGAGTAATGGGTGTTTACACGATTGATGAAGCAAACATGAAGCAAACTTAGAGCACACGTCGTGCACGTGTATTTTCAATACATTTGCTTGATGTTTGCTTGATGTTTGCTTCATCGTGTAAACACGCTACAAAGCCTAAATGACATAATAACGCGATTAAAGTTATAACTGAAAAATCGCAATTAAATTATGAATTCAAATATGATAATTATATAATAAATTTTACAACAAATTAAAAACCTAAAAACTCAAAACTGAACTTTTGAGATTTTTTTCTAGATTTTCACGCGCGATAGCAGAATAGGGGTCTGTCTGTCCGTCTGTCATGTTTCGAGGAAAGTTCGCACAAATTTTGGAAATTTGGATTTTCAACTTTTTTCAGGTCGCTTTTTTATTTTCGACCTTTAAGAGGCCGTGCGGGACAGTGAGACAATCAAGTCCGGTAACGAGGCTTATGAGGACACTTTATAATAAGTAAAACCAATGTAATTTTCTTGTTGCTTTCCTTTGACGCCTTTGACAAAAGAGACAAAGAAATTATACTTATCCGAGCGCGTTAAATACCGTTTCTCCAAAAATCCGTATTACGTCAACGTATATATATATATATATATATATATGTGTGTGTGTGTGTGTGTGTGTCTTCCCTTTTAAGTTTTGACATGTGTCAAATGATTTTGTAGCTTTTGGCAAACGTGCACCACAAAAAAATTTCGATACATTTGCCGAGGGCAATTAAGTCGTCCGATACACATAATCAATCAATTCTTCATGAGCACATCAGAAGGCACCAAATATAATAAACTTATTACAAAGACAAAACTGTATGTACAAAGCTGCAGAAAAAATAGCCATCGAGTAAAAAAAGCTAAATAATAACGACAGGATGCGGCAAAAAAGTAGCTCCCTAAAGTTTTCTCAGCAACCCTTTGAAATTTTAATTTGAAGTTTTAGAGGTTTATTTACTGAAACGTTCTACATCTAACTGCCAAGTGAAGTGTGATTCGGTTTGAAAAAACGGCGAAGTTGTAGATATTTTAACATGATCGCCTAACGATTTTTCAGCATTAAAATGTTTAAACAAAAATGCTATTTAATTTTCGAAAACCAATTACCACGTTGCAGCTGATGACGTCACAGTAACGTTTTGATAAACAGTAATTTATTTTGTTTATAAATTATCACTAAAGTAAGTATCGTTCTTTTAAAGCAATCGCCGGCTGTCCTGGCTGTCCACCGGGTTACAGCAGGACGGCGCGCCAGCATACACAGTGCTCAGCGCACAGAACTGGCTAAAGACTGTAGCTGTTTAGATTTCATCACAAAAGACCAGAGAATGGCCATCAAATTTGCCGAACATAAACCCAATGGACTATCACGTGTAAGGTAGCCTACAATGTTGGAGGCTTACCGCAAGCTTAAAACAGAGCCAAAAACAATAGCCGAACTCAAGGAAGCGCTTCAGGTTATCTGAAACAAGCTGCCATAAGGAACGATCGAAGCGACAAAGCTGTGAAAGACTTCTCACAGTGCAGCACGGTAGTGCTGACACTGTTGTAAGGGCGATGAACGTTTAGTAGGCCTGTAGAAAATGGCGTTTGGAAGGCCCTGTAACTCCAAAACCCCTTAACCGATTTCCATAAAGTTTGACATCAGTGATCACATCGTCCACCCGACCCCGCAAGCAAAATTTGGTTACAATCGGTTCAAAGGGGGCGTGGCTGCGCATGCACGAAATTCGCCGTTAGGCGTCTATTTTTTCTTTGCGCACGGCTATACAGACCAGCCCGTTGGACCGACCGACGCCGCTAATGGCTCAAACGAAGCGTCCTGACGCCGGACACATTCCTTATATGTTTTCGATTAACAATTTTAAAATTTACCCCTTTTATGCCCCAATTTTAAAAAAAATTGCATTACGGCCTATGTGTACTTCAAAGCGGTCCCCCGTAAAAGATAATTGCGCGCTGTTTGCACCTACCCCCATATTTTCGGGGTCGTGCAATCTAACGGTGTTATAATGTTATTTAAATGTACCCCTTAACGATCCCTGTTGCCATAGCAACCATTCAAAAGTTGCAAAATTTTCACCATCAGCTGCACTGAACTATCGTTATGCGATCCAGATAGAGAATTTGGTATTTGTATATTAACTTAGCGTGAACATCCCAATTTTCATCTGAACTACTGAACCGGAACTGCTATAGGCTTTCGCGCGTGTCGTGAGCATTAGCTCAAATTTCTTGTTTTTTTTGCAACGTTTCAATATATATTAGTCCTATATCTCATTGTTCATGGAGTCTATAACCGGCAATAGTGGCAATAAGTTATAAGTTACAGAACTCGTATTTTACTAAGTTATGTAGATTCATCGATAACACAATTTCGAGCTCTTATCGTTTTAACTCACTTCTATCTAACCGCTTACAGTCCAGTCTACGGCTGGCGACTTTCGACATGCCTCTGACATTTAGGGCTAGACGAAAATCACGAATTCACGGAAGCCGTGAATTTTGACGCTTGCCGTGAATTTTGGCGTTTGCCGTGATTTGCCGTGAATTTTTGCACGGGTTGCACTTTTGTGTCAAAATCCGTAAAATTCGATAGTTAAACATTGAAAGTTGACCCTAATATGACCTCGTTAATCATTATGATAATCATTTGCAGCCGTTCACTGCTGTGTGTATAACTGCATATAGTTACTAAAACTGTTCCTGAAAGTTACTAAAAACGATTAATGTTAGTCATTTTGTGAGACGACGAT
>Ga0056128_1003159_pt1 | contig 20049 bp, 13 predicted proteins | sample WorMetLIZISLAND2_FD_71113 | JGI IMG/M metagenome (GOLD analysis project Ga0056128, IMG submission 71113) | Marine gutless worms symbiont microbial communities from Max Planck institute for Marine Microbiology, Germany - Olavius geniculatus... ... | reverse complement strand
TCCATAGCACTGCCTTTCTTATGTAGCAGAACTAGAACTGACTTTTTCCATTCTGTAGGCGCGATACCCGTCTTCCACACTTTGTTACACAGCTGGTGTATTTCTTCAATCAAGTGTGGTCTGCCGTGTTTGATCATTTCGCCTGTTATCTCGTCATTTCCTAGTTTCTTGTTAACAATAGTAAGTAAGCAAGTAAGTAAGTAAGTAAACAAGGGTGATTATAGGGTCCTAAACAACAAGTGTGACAAAGGGGTGAGATATGAAATGTGCAAACGGTGTCTTCCATTTCGCCCCTTTGTCATTTCATCCTTTGGCTTTTTCACCCCCTCGCTCTTTTGTCCAAGTTGAAGGAGCTAATCAGCCAAGGGGCAAACAAACCAGGAGGCAAAAAATCCAGAGGACAAAATGGTAAAGGGGTGAAAAAAGGGGTTAAAACCATTGTGTCATTATCAGTTAATAGCCTGAGATGTGGTGAACTGCATGTGATGTAACTGTTATACACACTGGATGCAGGTCTGGCTTGCGAAGCTGTATCATTGTCAGTTTGATGGCTATTTTGATGTTTGCATCGGATGATGTAACCAGCTCGATGCATTCGCCTGTGCCCAGTCACACCATTGACGATGTTACTACTACCAGTAAAGTCGATGGTATTTCTCCATATACCGTGGCCGATATCGGGGCCCAGTTATTTTTGCAGACTCCTGGTGCTAAGGCCATTGCTGGAGTGTTTGCTTTGGCTTCCATTGTTGTGACATGTATACAGGTTTGTTTTGCTTGTAACATGTTCTATTCTTTTAATTATCTTGTGCTGTATTTTGAAGAGCAACTAGAAATTTGGAACGGTGCCCAATACGAGGTCGCCCAGCACCGTAAATTCGATTGGGGAGTTTTGGTTCACAGCTACTGATTCTTCAAGCCATCGATTATAAATGTAGTAAAATGCCTTACCTCCAAAATCCATGAATGGTTTTCACTGAAATTTTGCCTCAATTTCTTCCTGGTGAGGGCCATCCTTCTCCCCAATTTTCATTTTCATCTGCTGTCTGGTTTCGGAGGAGAAGTTGGATAATATAAAAAAATAGAACAAACGAAACAAAAAACATAAGGCCTCTCGTTACTAATGAGCATCATTTTCCAGTTTAATAGCAGTGGAAGTTAAAAGTAGTCTGATACTGATAACTGGTATTCGGTTTGTGCATGGTGATTTTATCTAATCTTTATTGTTGGCAGCTGCTTGAGTGAGTAAAGGAATAGTTAACATTCCACTATAACCGTTATCCCGAGGATGAATCAAAGTACTGTATCTCTTCTGAGGTCAAGGTTACAGTTTGGCTATATGCTACAATTACTGGTATTGGTACTATTTTTACACATCGGTCGCTGGGAGCAAGCTTTCATCCAGTTTTGTATATAGCAAATTTAGGCTTAGCAGGCAGAGATTTATGTTGTGAGTCAAGTTCTGTTCTCGAAAAGTTGGATCTTTTTTCTTATCTAGTAACTGTTTTGTACTTAAGAGTTTCTTTACATTTTTTGTCTACAGATTTACCAGCACTTGCGTTACTACACATGTCCGAGTGAACAGCGATGGATCGTACGCATTTTGTTCATGGTTCCTATCTACTCATTCGACTCGTGGTTGTCTCTCATGTTCTTCAACAACGACAACTACTATGTCTATTTCAACACTGTACGAGACTGCTACGAAGGTCTGTCACTTGCTGCTCAGTTATGTCAGTTAGTAAGTAATGCCTCATTTACATGATCAAGCTGGCTTGACGAGCTGGCTATATGTTAGCTGGATGAGCCTGCTCGATGTCTGCTCGATGCTTGCTGGATGTCTGCTCCACGTTCGCTCGATGTCTGCTCGATGTTTTCTATGCTTTATGCATGCTTCATATTTGCTTGATGTTTGCTGGACATTTGCTCGATGTCTGCTCGATGTTTGCTTTATCGTGTAAATGGAGTATAAGTTAGAAAATTAACCTTTGACTTTTTTGCATTATTATTTTCTTCATTAATTTGCACATTTTCTGTTGTTTAAAGTTTGTCTAGATCTTTCTTTGTACTTGTGTTAAATTTATAATTTTGTATATTGGATTTGTTTTGTTATGTGTTGATTACTGGTAACAGTTCCGCTTTTCAATGCAAGTGTGATTTTCATAAATTTACAAAGAAATTTATGGTTTATTGTTCTGTCATTTAATAATACTGCTACTACCGTAGTATCAGTGTTAGTACTTGGCTTGACTTTGGAAATTGTCACAAATTTTAGTGGGAAAAATTAGAAGTTTCTGTTTTTTTTTCTGCAGAATTTAAGACAGCATTTATATTATAATTTAATGACTAATGTTGTCATATATTTATCTACTCATATTGTTATAGTTATGTTGTGATATCTGGCATTTGTTATCTACATCTTTCTGAGTCTATCCTGCTATTAGTACGTATACAGGTTTAAGTAATATAGCTAATTATATTATATTATATAATATAATATAATGGTCCATTATATTATGGACTAGTAAGAATAACCGGTTTATTAGCTAATAATTTAATCATTTTTTTTCTGTGGTTTTTAGCATTTGTGATTTACAACTTTCTGAGTCTGTGCTATGAATATCTGGGTGGAGAGAGCGCCATCATGGCAGAGCTTTATGACAAACAGATTAAGTAAGACGTTATTTCACCTTATTTATTTACTGCTATTTTCTTTAAATTACTATATATTATTACAATAAATTTAGGTACTTTTAATAACTTTTAATAACTTGTAGAGTTGAAGAGAGCAAATAAAGTAGTTTTTTTCTGAGTAATATTTTTTTATTTTTTATTCAACAGTTTATTCAACTGTTTAACCAGTGAAAGAGTAATTATTAGGAGTAGCCCACATTTGTTGAAGTTGTTGCAAAAAAACAAAAGTGGAAACATTTGTGATAGTTTTTACGTGCGAGAGCTAGCACAGCTATAGCACGTCTTAGCTACGGTAATTGTGTCTGTCCATCTGTCTGTCTGTCTGTCCGTCTGTCACGACCTGGTACCAATCCAAGACCAGGTGAGATAGACATTTCGGGGTTTCACCATATGATAGTCTAGAGTCTCTAGTATTTCGTGACAAAATTTCATGCCGCTGGTAAAGGGGATCCCCTCGATTGAGGGGACAAAAGAGGGGCACCCCCTAAAAAGACATTATTTTACCGCTATTGGCTCGTCTAACGTGAAAACAGTTGCAGATAGGCACAGACATGCTGCTTTCGTAACAAGCATTGGCGTCACGCTTCTTAGAAATGTCAACATACCTTGAACCTCCAAAGTAGCGGGTTTTAGTGAATTTTTTACAATTTTGGGCTGCGACATGCATTTCAACAGTAAATTGCGCCAAAATGGCTAGAGATAGACCAAGACAACCTGTGTATGAAATTTTCAGCATGAAATGTAGATTTTAGCAGTCCAAGTCCGGACCCTCTAGGTTCAAGGAGGCCTGTGCACTCGAGTGTCAAAGAGGCATACCCTTCTAAAAAGTGGTTATTTGTTGTTGGCTTGTCTAGCATGAAAATAGTTGATTGAATTGCGATGAAATGGAGGAGCTGCTGTAAGCTCTCACGCGTCTCATGAGCATACAGATTTCTTGTTGATAATAATATTATTAAAAATCGTTATTTTAATTTTTTGTCCTGTTTTTGCTACAACTTATTATTATTAATAAATGTTAATGACATAACTTTTCAGCTTTAGTAACTGTTACGTTTTGTTCTGTTAAAGGTGTATGTTAGTCAATGTTATAATAATCTTCAAGGTATAGAAAATCTCTATCAAAAATTAGGATTGATCATTGTTACATGTGACATAAAACATTTGTGCAACATTTTTATTCTGCATCTAAGCTCAGAATTAAAGCTGTCAAATTACCGCACTAATTAATGCGTCAGTGCGTTAATAAATTAATGCATGTGAAAAAAATTATCACACATTAAAAATATTAACGCACATACGTAAATTTATGTTCATTTACTAAATTCCGTAAAGCAAAAATGCCAATATTTCGTTAAACTGCGATTATTTGACAATCGAATGAATTCAAGTAACTAAACTGTAGTTGCCATTTCATCACTACTGTAAATAAATAACAATTTCGACGACAAAAAAAATAATAAATAACAAATAATAAATAATAATAATAATAATAAATAAATAAATAACAATAAATAATAATTTCTGTGCTAGTTATGTCGTCAGTTATTGTTGATTATACATTTAAAATCTGTTTTTAACTTTCTATATTCTACAGATGGGGTCCTCCAAACGTCATCGCCCTATTCTCCCTCTCAATGGGCCTGGGTGCGTTAATAACGTGTTAGTTAATGTGTTAAAAAATTAACACAGTGCGTTAATGCGTTCAAAAATTAACGCTTCGACAGATCTACTCAGAATTACTGTAGGGTTAGGGCAAGTCCCAAAGTGAAGCAGGTATGCATGCGTTTGTGCTTATTATTTCAGGTCCAGCATATTATATGGCACATGTTGTCTATCTGGCAAACAGTATACTATCGGTTTTCTTCGCTTCTGCAAGCAGGTCAGTTCTGTACAGCAGGTAACCTGTCAGGCAAGCCATAATCACTTTCTGCACCAATTCATTTCTATATCTGCTTGTGTTTTTGCAGAAATGTTTACATTTTTTTTATTTTCAACTGAATTACACTTAACTGCTAAAATCATGAGGCGTATGGGAAATTGTTATTGTCATATACAATAGCACCTTCACCGACCCTCTACGATGTACCATTTAGCCACAATACATGCATTACAGATGACAGTCACAAGCTTGTGACATAAGCATGACTGCTAGTATGGTCGGCCAAAAATGGAGTTAACTGCAAATGTTGAAAATGTTGAAATCGCTTGATGTTTGGATCTTGGTCAGAGACAGTAAAATTCTTGAAATAACAATAATTTCAACGTCTGTTATTATCACGGCTTGTGCGATAGCAACAACCTGTTGTATAAGTGATGTGCCAAGTCAATGGGAAGGCCGAAATTTTGACCCTTCACAGCTCCCACATTTTTCAACCGATCTTAATGAAACTTGAAACCAAGAAAGATATCCGGGATACGACCCCACATGCAAATTTTGGTTGATATGGGATGACACAAAGGGGGTCTGCGTAGGGAGGGCATTTTCCGTTACTTTTTGTGTTCCATTTTTTTTTATATTCTTGCTCACACCTACAGGTCACACCAGAAGACCGATCACGGCCGTTTATGGCTCAAAACGCGTGTTTCCGCATAAGGTAGGGCCTTTTGGGGGTCTCGATGATAAAAAATAATGTTTGGGGGTCAAAACTCCCCAAAAACATGATTTTGGGAGGTCTGAATAGGCATTTTAGGCCAAATTTGCAAAATTTTCAAATCGCGATATCTCGAAAAGTACGCACTCGATCAACACGAAATTTGAAGGGGAATTTCAGATGCACAAACGGACTTCGTGGGTGGTCCAGCATTACAAAATTATAATTTAAGATGGCGGCGGCCGCCGTCTTGGAATTTTGCACAAACAGTAATAACTCAGCCGCCGATTGACGTAGATGAATGAAATTTTACAGTAATGTAGACAGCTGCCACCGGAAATAGAACATTTGACCAAAATGAACAAAAATAATAAATTCCAGATAGCGGCGGCCGCCATTTTGGATTTCATCTATCGCTCATAACTTATTTACTATTGCACATATTTGCACGAAATTCGGCATGTGTATTACGCTGTGTTGATAATGTGTGCTAACAGGCTACGCTGCAGTTCTGCATTGTAAAACCTCTGATGGCAATTATTACGTTGGTTTTGCAGCCATTCGGACGCTACAAGGATGGCAATTTCTCGTCAGTATTAGCTGTTGCTGTTCGCCTATTAATATTAGTTAAAGCAAATGATTAATTGCACTCATATAGAGAAACATTGAATCTGAAAGAACACGATATAAGAATGTACTGTGTACTTTTGTAACATTTTATTACGCGCGAAAGCAGCTACTGCTTTCAGCGTGTCTTAGCCATCGCAATTCTGTCCGTCCGTCACACGGGTGGATCAGTGAAAAACGGTGCAAGCTACGATCACCAAATCTTCACCGTCGGCTGCCTGGAAGACTCTAGTTTCAGGAACCGTAAAGCTTTTCCATAAATTCGAAGGCGGTCACCTCGAACAAGGGCGCTAAATGAGATGGGGTGGGTAAAGTTTGCGATTTTTGGCCAGTAAGTTGCTGTATCTCGGTAACGATGCGAGATAGGGCCTAGGTTACTATTAATCACTAATAGAAAGTCGTACACTGGCTTTCGATTGGCGCCGAATTTAATGGGCGACTTCACTTTTTGATTTAGACTTTAGCTGAGACTTTTGCTGAGCCTAAACTTCGGTCTAAGTACCTACCTGAGTCAAAAAGTGAAGCGATTTCGCTGAGGGAAAACATGGTGAATAACACGGATAGTTTAGTAAATTAAAACAGTCCTGTACCAAAAATAAACGCCGTAATGGCTACACGATGACGTAAGACGTTAAGTAATTACGTCATTTGCGTGTGCGGCGCTATTGAATAAGCAAGTCCAAGCGTAACTGGTTGATTTATTTCCTGTTAGGTTTACTGGTTTTCCGCCATTTTAATCGTTTAGTTGAACTCTGGTCTAAGTACAGACTTTAGCGTTCAGCTTTAGCTTTCGCTCAGCGAAAAGACTCAGCGAAAGTCTAAGTCAAAAAGTGAAGTCACCCAATGACCTTGAATGACCTTGAACTCCAAAATAGGGGTTTTATGGATTTTTGGCGATTTTGGGCTGCGAGACACATTTCAAGAGCGAATTGCACCGAAACAAATTGAGATAGACATGGACAAGCTGCATGTGAAATTTTCAGCATTAAACGTAGATTTTGACGGTCCAAGTCTCGATTTTCTAGATTCAAGGAAACTTGCGCACGAGGGCATCAAAGAGCGGTACCTCGTAAAAGTCGTTATTTTACCGTTGTTGTCCAGTAGCTGCTATAGGCTTTCGTGCGTATCGTGAGCATTAGCTCAAATTTCTTATTTATTTGATTACGTCCAGGGATAAACAGTCTAGAACACACGCTAAAACCTGCCGTCATACCTCAGTTCTGTTGCTGCACTACATTGGAAATTTTTAATGTATTGCGTTAAAACTTTGCAGTGAAGACGTATGATGCCCATTTCAGAAGTGATGCAAAATGGTTCAATTACCGTAAGTTTAGCTTTGTATGCTCTGTTATTTTTATCACTACTACTACAGGCACTGTTGCTCCAACAACGACTACTACTGTTGCTACTACTATTACCACTGCATTGTCTCTGCTAGCTATTGTAGGGTGAAGCGTGGTTGCCAGTCCATTACGATGGTCTACAACATCAGTATCAGTCTAGCACTGGATGCCCTATTACTTTTTACTACTACTGTTACTACTGACTACTATAGTCTACTACTACTTTGTTTGTATGTTCTATGGTATGGTTAAGTGTGGTTATCTGTACATTACAATGGTCTACAACGTCAGTATTCGTCTAGTTCTGTATGCCCTGGTTTTTTGCTACTGCTATACTACTACCACAACTACTACTACAGCAACGGCAACAACTATTACTACCACTACAGTGTCCGTGTGTTCTGTTGTAGGGTGAAGGGTGGTTACTTGTACATTACGATGGTCTACAATGTCAGTATTAGTCTAGCACTGTATGCTTTATTTCTTTTCTATCACGCCACTAAAGATCTGCTTCGACCCTATGATCCTGTTCTCAAGTTTCTTGCAGTCAAGTCAATCATCTTTCTGTCTTTCTGGCAAGGTTAGTAATTCTAAATCACATTTTCTTCAGTTGGCTAGTTACATTTTTGGCTCATTTGTTTTATCGCTTTGTTGTTTTGGTATTCTAATTCTGATTTTTGCCACATAGTGCTCATAAATATATGTTTTCAGAGCAATATTGTGAAACAAGATTTTGGGGTTTTCATGATTCAGTGCTAGATGCTGCTCGTGTCAAATACATGGCTTCCAAACTCAATAGAATGTCCATAAATTTTATAAATTTATGGGAAAATTTTTGGGTTTGTGAGTTTAAACATGCTGGATGTATTTTGGTAAGAGAGAAAGACAAATGAAAGCATCAGAGAGAGAGAGAGAGCTTAGACAGAAAAGAGACAATTATGGACATTATTCGACACAGAAAACTACTCCTTTTCGACCATATTTGTTGCATGGCATATGATCGACTAGTGAAGAAAGTGTTGCTGGGCTCAGTTGATGGTGTACAACAGGCAGGAAGACCTCTGAAAGAATGGACAGACAACATCACTGACTGCACCGAGTTGACCCTTTGTGAAGCTGTGAGACTGTCGCAAGATCGACAGACATTGAGGAAGATTGTATTTGGCCCCAACGGTTGTTGACCAAGAGACAAAAAAAGAAAAAAAAACATTATAGTGATAATTCGCACGACATTGAGAAAACTAATTAAAACTAAAGATAATGTTTTGACAGGTGTTTTGGGTTTTATTATGCAGTTAACCACGTTCAAAATGTTTACAATATATCGAAATCCAAAAACAGCTAACTGTTCTCTTACCGGTGACGTTAAGTACTACAAATTGTTGGAAATTCTTGACAGCTAGTTGGAGCTGTTGATCGATTCCTTCAGACACGTTAGACACAGGAACAGCCTTGTCTTTGTCAAGATAACCGAACTGCTTGAGGTATTCCTAGCAATGCAAAGCAGCGGCTTAACATGCGAGCGTGTGATCACCACTTTTGTTAGTTTTAGCTGGAGGAAGATTGTATTTGGCCCCAACGGTTGCTAACCAAGGGACAAGAAGAAGAAGAAAAGGAAGAAGAGTTTAAAAACTTAACGATAATAACACATGCCATTATTGGTAGAACCAAAAAATAAAATTGGATTTAGTTCGGGATGGGCTCTTAGGTAGGTTTGCCCATTAAAACACACTGGATCTTTTCAGTGTATGTCCAAATCTATCAATATGTTTTGTTGAGAAGTTAGTTAAGACTATATTTAATGCTTTCTCTTAGAATAAATATCAAGATATTTATGAACATGAACTAATAAGTCTAACTTTGGTGTTATTTTTTTCCTAAGAATCAACATTATTATCTACCAGATAAGAAAAAAGCCACTAGGAAATAGCAGCTAAGACCAGTGTTAATCTAAACATAACTGATACACCAGACGGCTGCGAGGCAAATGAGTACGTGCTTTTTTTCTTAATCCTTGTGGATTAGAAATTTTCTAATCGTTTTTCAGTTTATTTCTTACATAAGAAAAAAAGTTACTTTGGCTTGATTCTAACTGGATGTCATATTAAGCAAGAGAATGGATTGGAATAGAGATAATCTTACTTCTTGACAAAAAACGAACAGGTTTTGCTGTGTGTGTTCGTAGGTGTGCTGTTAGCTATTCTGGGTATGGTTGGGGTCATCAGTCCGGTGGCGGGTATCGGTGAGGGTACGGTGGCTGCGGGTTATCAGAACTTTCTCATCTGTGTCGAGATGTTCTTTGCATCGATCGCGATGCATTTTGCCTTCCCGTACCGACCTTACTCTGCGAGCACCGACTATAATGGTTCGAGCACCAGCGGCGGTGTAACGATCGGATCACTACAGTCTATCTCCAGCAATTTAAAGGTGAGGAAGTTAGTAGGGTTGCTGTCGATTAAAAATCTTCAAATTGATTAATTTTTAAAAATTATAGATATCAACTTATTAATCGGTCGATAACAATTAGCAGCAAAATGGCCGATGATCTACTAAAAATCGAATGATACTGAGTGATTGTTGGCTAAATATCGGTGCATTTCTAGTAGTTATTATCCTGGTTTTGTTTATACTTTTGTGCCTATTTTTGTCTCTAATACGCTTATTGTATTTTTTCTGCTGCCTTCTGACATGAAAAACCCATTAATCGATTGATTGATACTGATAAATTTTATTTTGTTTATTTTCTTCAATTAGCATTAATTATTGAAGTTTTCTAATGTCAACTCACTGACAGATTACCAAATTTCATTTCTGGCCACACGAAGCATTGTAAACTGGTCTACCTCAGCTGTTGGAAGCTTATCTTTCTTCTATATTTTTGTAATTATTTCAGGAGGCGGTGAACCCCCGGGACATTGTCGCTGATGCTGTGTACAACTTTCACCCTCAGTATCAACAGTACACTCGCCACGACGCTGCCCCACGCAGGGACGACGTCGACGCGTACTACCGCCACTCCACCGCCACGGAGAACCCGGACGTACTTTCCGGCGGCAGCAGCGGGAATTCGGCCGATGGTCGATACCAGGACCAGACGCTCGTCGCACCGGCCACGTCGTTGGGTTTTTCCGCTAATGGCGAAGCGTCTGCGGCTTCTTCGGCGTCAGCGGGGGTAAATGCACAGCTTGCGGGGGCAGCGCAGGCTGGAGATTCGGTCGCCACAGTGATGCCAGGACTTTCCCGCACTAAGCTCAACGAGAAAGCCGTTCTGCTTCCGACCAATGACGTTGTTTAGCATGGCCTTGGTAATACCTGGACCGTCGGACTTTCCGATGCTAACATATTGTTTAGCTTGGCTGTGTTGATACCCGGACTTTCCCATAAAGCCAACATGAGGCTGCTTAGTTCCAGTCAGTTCATGCTGGGAAAATATGCAAAAGCCGAAATATTGTTTGGCAGAATTATTTCTCTAAGGCGGTGGCATGTTTTATTCTGTTAGGTCATTTTGGCAGCATTTTAGTCGATGGCATTTTTTTTGAAACACCTTAACTAATGTGTTCAAATATGTTACAATTTCTGCAGACCAGAAAAAAGACACGTAAACAGTGAAGTGAAACATTTCTACTAAGCGTTGCAACCAACGGCTGGATCAAAAACCTAAGAGAGAAAAAATGCACGTTGCAGTTAAAGTGATTCAGCCACAATTGCTCTATGTTACTCCAGTAAACAGACGTGAACAAAAACATTGATTATTTGGTCATTAAAGACTTGTAATATATTTTAAACTAGGATATACCATGCGCTAAAAGAATATGTTTACTAAAGATAATGTATAGTTCCGTTAACCAGTGAACAATGTTTTGCTGCTGCTGCGTCTGTATATATGCGGAATATTGTCTGTGGTTTTAGTTTTTATTGGTATAAATATGTGCTTATTGTATTCAGGGTGCTCTGACGAATACAGTATTTGCTTTGCTGCTCTGCTAGTGTGTATTTGCTGGTTTCATTCTGGTAATTGTTACGAATTTCTGCAAATTTAATTATTCGCCTCATACCAACAATTGTCCTTGTGTGATATTGTGAGCAAGTCACTAATAGTTGCAGACCTTTGTTATTTTTTGTTAGTTAAAAATTATAAAAAAGAGAATTACTGTGTGCATCAGTCGAATGTGAGCATTTTCTGTTGTAACCCTTCTTTTGCAATCCGTAACAAGCTAATACGGTTTCAGGAAATATTTTAATCCATTGTAGCAGTCATTCTGTTGTTAAATTTCATTGGAATATTTACCATCCAAATTTTTCATACACATACATAGTTTAGCAGTTGTGTATTTTACTTGAATTGTATTATAATTTCCAACCAAATGAATAATAATTAAAACATTTAATAGCACTCTACGTACATGGTTTGGCTGAAAAATGCCTGTGTCGCAGCTCTCTTGTTGAAAACGTTTTGTTTTGTTACCTGCTGGAATAACTCGGCTCAGTTTAAAAAAAGAAACTAACTAATTAAGTAAGTAAGTAAATGGTTGCTTGTGTCTTTTCATGACATATTTATTGTGGCAACTAATAAATAGCAGGATGACTAACATATCAGTCATATTTTAATTTATTTTAATGGATCTCAGCTGACTACTCACCCCCATATACGTGCGTGATTGTACTTTTCATTTTAGGTATTTTCGGTTAACGAATTTGAGACTAATTGCACTACTCGTTTGCTTATTAATTACCTATATATATCTCAACGTTTGTACTTAGCCGAGTCTGTTATGATTGCATTTCTTTAATTTATTCATTTTTGGTTATGGTTAGCAATTAGATTTCAAAATTATTTATATGACAAGACCAACATCGATGAATGCTATTTATTACCTGGGTATATGATATTTGGACTGCTTTGGTCTCTGTTACTTCTGTTACCTGGTGTAAATACTAGTTTGCTATGCTATGATTATTCGGATTAATTTATTTAACTGGATGCTAAAATTTTATATCATATTTTGACAGATTTTACTTTACTTTTACTTTATTTGGCAATGGATGGCTGCATAGTGTGCTGCGGTATCATTAGCTCATGCCAATCACCTGCCACTTGCCCGGAGACTGTAAACCTCTTTTTGGTCGTGAGTCTGATGCATGTGAGCAGTGCTATGGCAAGTACCGGACTTTGGCTTTACCTTTTGTTCGACATCTAAAAGCAAATGAAAGCATAGCTATTTGGTAAGGCTTACTTTAGCTTGGCTTAGCTTTTCTACACTCTGCTTTTTGCGGCAATGGTGTCTTTGTATTTCAAAGTTTCCTTTCTTTTGATACAGTTTGGCCACAGATGCGTTGTGTTTTCTCATGTCTGCTGACTACTGTTGTGAGTCTTTCGAATCATAAACTGCATTTTTGAACCGAAGACTTGATAGTTCATTGGAATTCTCCGTGCTTGCTTGTTCATTATTAGTGAAAAAGACATTATTCTTTTGTTTATGTTCCGTTTATTTTACTAAGGAAAGTATTTTTGTCCATAGCAATGTCAAAGTCTGGGTATGAATTGGTTTTAATGGGTTTTATGCATTTGTAGTTTTTGCGCTTATTTTGGTTGTTTTATGTTCGTTTTTCAGTTCTGCTGCCGAACGTTTGGCTGCAAAAACTGCTTCAGTCAGACCTCAGTTTCATTTTCTTTTGTTTTTAAAAACTTTATTTCTGCTGGTTATATTCAGTTTAAGTTTGGTGTCTTTTGTTCATTTTTGAGTGTTACATTTGTGCAGTTTGTTTTGCAATTAGTTTTTTTTTGTTTTTTTTTCTGGTGTATTTTCTTTTGTTTTGAGTTTGTCTGCCAGTACTTTTCATTTCCTGGAGTGACTTGTCTCTAAAACGACCTGTAGTATTTGAAGCGTGACTTAAAACTGATTTTTATGATTTTTGCAGTATTTTGCTTATTTCTTGTTGTCTGTCTAATGCAATGCATAGCATTGGATGGAGTATAAAATCACCTGAGTGTCCGTGTGTCCGTCCAACTTTTGATGTGCCATATCTCCATAACGGTGCGAGATAGACGCATGGTCACAATGGACCACCCATAGGATGTCGCCAACCGCGAGTCGAATGGTCACGTGACAGATGATGTCACATGACCCCAAAATGTCAAGGTCATGACCCCATTATCTTTGAGGTGCCATATCTCCGTAATGGTGCAAGATAGATGCATGGTGACGATGGACCTTTTATAGTAGAGCGCTGGTGACGAATCGAATGGTCTCGTAACTGACAATGTTTATTGTTTAGTTATAGTAATACAGAAGGATGAAGGGATCATTGTTGCTATACAATTTGAAATTAAACTGTTTGATTTTTTTTCTATCACTCTGAACAGTTCACTGATTTTATCTGTACGGATATATACTGTGAACTATCAAAATGCATTGGTCAGACTCCATGTTCGTATGAACATTATCTTGGTTTTATCAGCATTTTGCTTTGATTTGTGAGTTTTCAGAGCAAATAAATGCTCTCTTTTCCATCTTCTTTATTTGCTTCTTAGTGCATTATTCTGTGGGCCAGCCTTATTTATCAGAATTAATGAGTACATTTTTTGTAGTACTAGCAGACTGGTGATTTTTACGCTGTAGTTAGTTTGTAATACTGTTTGTAATATACTAGCATATGTACCATAGTTTGTCGACGAACGTTTGCTTTGGCGGAATGTGTTGTTATATTTTTGTCTTGTCGGCGATTGTGCAAATACTTTTTTTGCAATCGGACAGTTCGTCGGTTTGAGTTTTAGAACGTTATTTTGTGCCGCCGGTGTAGTTTGGTTATCTGGGTAAATGTAGCGTAGTTGTTAATTTCAGATTATTTGAGTTTATAATTTTTGTTTATGCCGTCAGGAAATGTTTGGATGTTTGCTGACAGTAACATTGTCAGATAAATTAACACCCCATTGTTGTCCACTTACCCATATTTTATGACATGCAATGTTTTGTTTTTTTTTAGTTGGGAATAAACCTCCCTTGCCAAATTTTTTATTTTACCATAGGCATGATATAATGATATTGAGGACCAAATTCTGGTAATATAATATTTGTTTATTAAATTGCAGTTTACAGAGTGCATAGGACATGCAAATTACATTACATATCAAAAAATATAATGAAATATACAGATTGGTGTTTATAAAAATAAAGAAACCACAAATGATGCACATGTTCAGAAGTTTTGGTGTCTTGTTATTACTTTTTGGTTTCAGACTGTACCAGTATCTGATTGTCTTAGAATGGTTAGGATATTTGACTTTAGTTTCACCCACCCCACTACTAACCGGGCCCAGCGTTGATCAACTTTAACGCTGGTCATCAATATATCTTTTGGTCAGAGGTGGTTATTATTTTCCTGGTGTTTATGGTCAAGCTACGTTTACATGTGTCTCAAGTTTGGTTTTGCATTTTGTTGATCAGGGCGTCTACGCCCCCCCTTGTCACTGGTGTGGCGATAGGTTGTCACTGGCAATAATTTAGTGTCCGACTTTAAGCTTATTTTTCTCCAAACAGTGCCAAAATGCACCTAAGCATATCATTTTCGCAAAAACGTCACAAAATGTACCCCATTCTCAGACCCCTTCCCACACCCTACATTTAAGTGAATTCTCTACTCGCGGATTTTGACTTCTTTTTTTCTTTCCCGCTCCCTTTTGTTCTTTTTTCCCGCATTCCTTCGTTTCTTTTCAAGGGCCCTTTCCTTAAATCCAGCCAGCGGTTCTGGGCGTCAAAACGCATTTGAATGCGCAGGCTAGAGAGAAAGTTGATATACTGCAATTCAGAACATAATTTTGTTAACTCCCCTGAAGGGCTGAACTCCCCCCCCACTCTCTACCCCTGGTGGTTTTGAGATGGAGCCTCTGCTTTGCGGTGTAGACGCCTTGGCATTGGTAATCGTATTGGTGCTAGATCTATTCAGTACTTGAATGTCAATGTAATTATTGCATTTAAACGCTCAGTTACACCGCTGTCAGAATAAGTATTCTTTGAGTAAATGAAACATGCAGCGTTTTTCCATGTTTTTCCGACGGATGTTGGTAACAGCGATCAACCATTTGAATGATTTGTTATTGTAAATTTTGAGCATTTCATACATTAGCTGTTACATTCATTCCAATAATCATTTAATAGATGATAAACTTTTTTAAAGTTCAATTGTTTCCACAGCCCTACAGCCACGAAGATTGTTGCAAACTTCCAAAGTTGTGTTGAAAATGATTTTTTCAGTCTGCAAATGGTAATCTTTTTCAAAAGAAAATTTACTAGAAAATAGGCATTGCAATGTTTTGTGTGTGGTATTGCATTTGATGCATTAGTGTTTCTATCGTAGTTATCCGTCATGCCACATTTGATGTTTATGATTAATTTGAATGTCTAGCATGTCTAGCAACAGGGAATTAGATATATACGCTGCATATATAATTTTACAGAGTTTAGCAGTGTCAAATTTGATCAAACTTATAGCAGATCGATGGCAGAACGACCAAAAAAATCCTATTTACAGTTCACTGTGGCAAAACGTCCTAACTACAAACTACAAAGTTCTTCAAAATGCTACTTAAATATCATACAGAAAATCACATAAAGAAATATAACAAACAAATCTAGGCTAGGTGTTATTTATTAACATAGGTTGTACTTTACAAGAACATCATAAGAGCTGGCAGAAAAGTGTAAAAAGCATAGCATGGAGATTTGTTTTCAGTTTTTGGCCGACCGTTGTCGTGGTTGTCGTCCGCCTTTCATTCGTCTGTCCTTCACAGATGTACTGTGGCTAAACGGTGCAAGGTAGGGCCTAAGTTGCTATTGATCGTTGATAGGAAGTCGCGTATTGGCTTTCAAATGACATGGAAATCGACCTTGGATGACCTTGAAGGCCACTGACAACCAGTACGGTCGGCTATCCTAGCAACAGCTGGGCTTTTTGTCTTGAAATGTCATCGACAGCAAATAGGATGTTTGCCATTCTTCCCTCAAGGTTGGGTTACTGCTTATTGTTAATAGCAGGATACGCTATAAGCAGTAGTCACTGTGTAAATGGTCTCGACACGTGTTGCTAGATCTGTAATAATTTTCAGTATGCTGCTCTGTCGTGTTCTTGAGTTCAGACTGTTGATTAAACTAACGAAAGAAAACTGAACTACGGTACTGTTTTTATCCTTAAATTTCATCCGAATTCACAGTAACATGAATCATTTTAAGTGTAATAATATAAATTAACCGTGTCATAATTTCCGCCGTTTGATTTTACGGTGTGAAAGATGTGTATTATTAGTAGTAATATTATTAATTTATTAATGTAGTTGACTTCATCAATCAATAGAATCAGTCAGTTATTTTTTCAGCAAATAGCAGGCATGCACATTGGCGTCTTGGCCGAGGAGGGGAGGGGCCGCCCTCTAAATTTTTGGCAAACTACCATTACTATAGCTATTAATTCGTTTCAGTGGCTTTGAAAGTGTTTTTCGACGTTCATGGTAAAATTTGCAAATTTAAATGAACATTTTTAATAAGAAATGAAGAACGTTGAGAAAATTAAAAAAAGTTTAAAAACGTAAAAAGCGTCACAAAAAAACGTAAAAACGTTTCAACAGCAGCAACTGCTGTAGCGCGTCTTAGCCATCGCAGTGCTGTCCGTCTATCTGTCCGTCACACGGGTGGATCAGTCAAAAACGGTGCAATCTAGGATCATCAAATTCTCACCATCGGCTGCCTGGAAGACTCTAGTTTCTGGATCAGTAAAGCTTTTCCATAAATTCGAAAGGGGTCACCACGAACGAGGGCGCTAAATAAGAGGGGGTTGAAAAAATTGCGATTTCAGCCGATACGGCGTTGGCTGAGCGAGACAGGTCGCGCCCTCTGGTGAGTACAAGTAAAACACGATACATGGTGTTTCACAAAAAGACCCCTTTTTGTTCTTTCATAACTCACTCGAATTATGATAAGTTTACATGAAATTTTTACCCGTTGTAGCTGAAGAAATGCTAATTCAAAATATTTTAACAAAATATGGCAGTTTATTAAATATTCTTTGCTAGTCGTGATGTAACGCTGACGTCATAATGTGTCACGGGTACAAACTTGCTAGTCTCAACTGGTGCTGTCAGTTGCTACCCTGCTCCGACGGTGAAAAATATGGTTCATTGATGACAAATTTTTGAAGTTTTACAGTTGCATCCTTATTTTCGAACACAACCACAGTCGTCAAAATTTTTGGACCGGGATTATAAAATTGAACAGTGAACATGCTTCCGACTATGTGGCAAAATTTTTCGGCGATCGACCGAGGGATCTCGGAGATATCGCGTTGAAAAAAAATAAATAGCAGTAGGAAAACAAGGTTTTCCCTAACTATCGTTCCGGGCGGTCTAAAAAAGCAACAGTAACAGGTGCGATAATTTGCAGTCCAGGGTTATGTCCAGTTCACACTTACGACGCAACTCAACTCAACTCAACTGTCGTGACTGTGGGCGACAATGCAATGACGTCAATAGCATTGTGACGTCACGCTGCTGTGCACAGACCACGCGTTGTTTGCTAGCCTGGCTGAACAGTTGAGTTGAGTTCAGTCAGTCGCATCGGCGTCGTACGTGTGAATACGCCTTTAAGGTCGCGCAATGCAGTGAGCGAGTAACTAGGCGGACGGTCGCTTATCACGTCGAAACTGCGCCGACATCTGTGCTTGTTTCAAGCGAAACTCCACTACTTCGGTTTGTTGCGGTGCTATTTTACAGTGACAAATCGCAGTAACTGGATGGAGTTGGGTCTTGAGTAAGTCATGCGCAGTTCTTCAGCACGTGCCATCGCGTTGCCGGTTGTTTCGCTCTGGCCAGCATTTCGTTCCAATGCCTGACCTCGTTTTGACCGCTCTTTGACCCCAGGATGACCCGACCTACAAACAAACGCCACATAATTATATACCTGCTACTATTATTAGTTACTATCATGGTACACATGAAAGCAGTAGTAACTAGAAAGCAGTCATAGCCCGCAGGTACCTCCGCCAAGGCAATGTTATTCGCCAGGTGGCGTCACCATATTCACTTTGCCAGCGGTTCCCTTATGCCCAATTTAACGCAATGATAACGAAAAAATCAAAGTGATCCAGAATCCAGGATTCCTGCCCGATCACCCCCAAAATTGAATCACTGGTAGTTTGTGCCATACCCTCAAAATTTCAGAAAGATCCGTCCGTAACTTTTTGAGTTATCTTGCTAACAGACAGACAGACAAACAAACAAAAACCGGCAAAAACATTACCTCCATGGCGGAGGTAATAATATTATGCAGCCGTTCTACACAGGGACATTACGGGTTTTGCCCGACCTTAAGCCAGTCTTGACCATCACATAAATTTCCGAATGCCCCAGTTCATCCTGTAAACAAATCGGCAACCATAACCTATCGGGGAAAAGATTTCAGCATGTCGAATTTTCTTGCCGATATTGCAGTCAGTCACTGACTGTCAGTGTCCCGATTTGATGAGAAATCGTTCGTTTATCGATCGAGACCAATTTGTTTCCAATATACTGGGATTTTGACCTCCGATGAACTAAGATAAACGCCGATAAACATTGATATAGGCCTATCAGAATGACCGTATGTCGCAGTTAATCGTAGTTTATTGGGAATAAAATCGGCGTTCATCGGCATTTATCGTGCAAAATTGTCTTGAGGTCAAGACCGAACCCGTTGAGAAGAAAATATAATATCTCAAACTCGGTATTCATCTGGAAACTTGCTGTTTTCTAATATACAAAGTGGACAAAAATGAACTATTGTCCACCTGTAGATAATGTCCGTTTTTGGATATTTATGTTTTTTACAAAGTAGTGTAGCGACATAATAGGTGTGATGTGCATGCCGCTGTGTAGCAAAGTTCTTATAAATTCTACGGGTGACAAAATTGTGAAAATGTATCGAACATTTAGCAAAAATATGGACTGTAAAACACCGAAAAACACCGACGTTCGGTGTCTGTGGGACGGCAAAGTTAGGCAGAGCACGCAAAAAAATATTACAGACCTATTTCGTCGTTGCATCCGACGCGATCGAAGTCCATCACTTGTACCTGCAGGCTGGTGTGTCGGACTTGGTTTATCGGCACGTTGAACATCAACGTCTCCTCGAACTTGGGATTCAGCGTTCGTTTCAGCACCGAAGTCTTCTTCTTCTCCACTCGACGTCCGTTCTGTATCAGCCAGACTTTTACGTACGGATCTGCGCAGCCAACCAGCCAAACGATCACTAGTATTAGGAGACAAAGAATAACACAAAGCCCAGCTGTTGCTCGGGTGGGCTGACTGTATCGCTTATATACAAAAGCCAGCGTTTGATTTCGGATGAGAAAAGAAAGCGATTTCGCAGAGTGACGACAGCCACATAAGCACTACGCATTATTGTAATATATATATCTCAGATTTTGTCACGAGTTTGTTGTTTCTTCAACTTTAGATTTGTAGTTTATTTTTTTTCTATCTATAACAGAAATAAACTACGGTGCTTACGTTTTTAATTCTGCTTTGGAATTTTGTAAATACCGGATAAAAAAACGTTCGTTAAATTGGTCACATATTTCGCATTTTCTCACAGTTTGCCAACAGTCCAAAATTTACCCAGGTGTGGCTTAATATAGTCTAGTGGTCAGCGGGTGGCTTGGTGGCTCAGTGGTTAGGGCGTTGGATACGAGACCGAAAGGTCCACGGTTCAGTGCCCAGCCAATGCACTACTAAGTAACAGCCTTAGGCAAGTTGTTCACACCTACCTGCC
>Ga0056128_1003158_pt1 | contig 20051 bp, 12 predicted proteins | sample WorMetLIZISLAND2_FD_71113 | JGI IMG/M metagenome (GOLD analysis project Ga0056128, IMG submission 71113) | Marine gutless worms symbiont microbial communities from Max Planck institute for Marine Microbiology, Germany - Olavius geniculatus... ... | reverse complement strand
ATTGCATAAACAGTCTTTTTTAGTTAGATCACTTTTTGACTGTGTCTAATTATTTTATGCTATGTTACCTTGTCTAAATTACATTTCTCTTCTGTTTTGCTATTGTTTTATGTGCGTTTGTCACATATTTTATTAAATACTGTGTTACTGTGTTACTGTGTGTTTCATTTTGCCCTGCAGGAATTTTGTCCAGAGATCTTTTTCCAAAAGGTTATGTCGGAGGACTATCTCCAGGGGGGATTTTGTCTTCTCCCAGCTTCTGGAAGCCTGGCCAGACGATTAATGAAGACATGGATGAATATCCGGCATTAATCTTCAGCGAGCGGCGGCATGATCGCATCTCAGTATAGACAATGATATATCACCGCACGACGTTCTTGTTCCATAACCGACGGTCATAAAAACGATAATAAATGGTTGATTAATTACTTTAGTCGTGCCAGTTACGTCCAGTATAGCAGACTGCGATAATATGAGCACAACTAAGTCATAAAAATTAATTTATGTACCCCTTAATGTTATTAATTAACAACAATAATAATAGGTGAAATGAGAGAGTCGACATCGACGTACAAATTTGAGCAAATGGCAGACAGTGCATTGTATCTTGTAGTGGCTTTGTTATGCGGTCGTCCTAGGATAGACCCCATTTGCGTCTTTCCATCGGTCTGTCTTTTTCGCACTGGAAAGCAAACACGCGAGGAGAATTAAATTTGCTCAAAAAGTCAAAGGTTAGGCAAATGACCGGCCAATATGTCGGCAGTGGGCCGACAGGATATATTTCGAGTTAAGATTCTAACGTTTACAGACCGTTTTGTTGTTGATGTCGTGATAGTGAACGTCGACCACTTTATCGACAGTGTCTTCACTCTCGAATGTAACAAAAGCGAACCCTACAACGTTTCACAACATCACGCGTCTAATTATTCAATTCAATGGCACAACCCGCTAACTTGAATTCATGCGAAAACAGTAAGAATTGTGCAAGCATTCGCACCATCACACGCAGCGAACACACACAGTGCATATAAACCATAGGCCTACATCCAATCCACGATAAATAAACTTTGAGAAAATATATCAGAATTCGGCACGAATTGCTCGAAATGCTTTAATTGGTATGAAGTCTATTATTTCGAGTTGCTGTGGACCTCTTCTAAAGCAAAACAACAAGTTGTCCAACTTGTCGTACTACTTGCTTCACTTTTTTGCTATACAGCTTGTATTTTTTGCTGTGGATTTATAACAGATCAGTGGCCTGCTTGTACAACATGCAGGGCGTCATTTAGGGGGAGCTGGCGGGGTCTACGGACCACCCAAGGATTTATGATTTTATTTTTGTCACTGTAAATCGTACATTTGAAACAGTGTTACTGCTGCAGAAACAATACGTCACGTAGACTGAGACACCAAATGATTTACTGAAATGACGTCAGTTACAGCATGTTTTAGGCTCACAACAGATCGAAACAGCCGCCGGAGTTTGAACCAAGATATTTTGCATTCGGCATCGGCCGCGAACGAACGACGACAACACAGAAAAATAACCAGAAGAAGAAAAAATTCACGACGACAGTCACTCTGTGGGGGGCGTATAGGCAGGGCAGCTTCCAGGATGCGGTCCTGTTGACGAACTACAGCGCTGCTAGCCGCCGCAGATTCACCCCAAGATGACCTTATCCAATTCGCTCCCTACAGCCGGCGACGCTCCGTCGCCGTTCCCGCGCTAAACTTCACCCCCAGCTGAATATATCACTGATATCACGGGGACTCGGGCGAAGAGCGCCGGAAGGATGGGGTCCCCGAATTGCTGATCTGCGGGCCAGCACAGCCGAAGGACATCCGCGGATATTTCAATTTGCGCGACAACTGACTGCAAGGCTCACCGTGTTCTCTCAGATTGTATGACATCCTGGGTGGCATTACATCATAATGGATACAGACATCGTGGGTGAACCTTTGTGTGTCGGGTCTTTTGTAGTAAATGTCTATAGACATTAGGACAATTAAAACCGAATATTGACTAACTCAAAATTTCGAGACCAGACTGGCCAACGTTCAAACCGACAGCTGAACACCGTTTCTGCAACATCAAACACTAGCCTACTAGAATTTCAGTTAGCTGATCGTTAGTAATTATTATCAACATGGATACAAAGCGCCCACTGACGCCGTCCAATACCCTCTACAACTATCCTACTACCCAAGGTGTCCTCGCCCAAAAAACAATTGAAACCACCAAGACGCCCGACTACTGTTCTCTGATTCTTGGTGGCTAAGGGTCAACGTAAATTCGCCACCGCACCGCAGCGAAATATCGCAGTCGCCGTTTCGTGCCGTTTGTACAATGCAATCAGTGTAGCTAGTAAATATCAACAACGTCGTTTCATTTCATTCACACACCGGACTTGACCGGAAGACTGATTTTCTTAACCCAGTCAAAGGTCTTAACCTTATCAGTAAGCTCGGACCTATAATCAAACCACAGTCTGAAGTAGAAGACTAGTGTTAAACTTAACTTATACAATCAACAATCAGTGCATGGTGGTTTAAAACATTTGTTCCGCGATCATCGACAATCCATAATGCACACATTTGGTCATGGGTCCTTTTTATTTGACTTAACCTGACACGACCAGACCCACGGCCCAAAGAAAATTGCACAATCATTACCCAAGATATCCAACCAACTCATATAGGCCTAATTGCAGTCTGAAAGCAGTATTACCGGTATAAACAAGTAATTTAAGCAAAGCTCATGAGACGCGCGAGAGTCTTAGCAGTTCCTATTCGCAGGTTGTCCTTGTCTGTCCATTTCTACGCAATACTTTTTATGTGTGCCTCGCAGCCGAAAATCGCAAAAAAACACTAAAACCCCCTATTTTGGAGGTTCAAGGTCATTCAAGGTCATCAATAGTGGACATTTTTATGAAGCTCGTCACCAGTGCTTGTTACGATAAGCAGCATGTCTGTGCCTATCTGTAACCGTTTACACGCTGTACGAGCCAATATCGGTAAAATAAGCAAGATTACACGAAAATCATTGACCTTGGATGACCTTGAAGATAACTGACAACAAGTACGGTCGGCTATCTTAGCGACAGCTGGGCTTTTTGTCCGGTTATTAATAAGTGAACAATATCGGCACGTTTTAACGTTCTGGTGGTGCAAACCAGTCGCCACACATGCACTATGCCACAAGTGCATTGGCGGCATTCTCGTAAAGACGTTCGCACATGTGAAACGAAACCGCGCTACGTCGTAAAACGCCGTCTCTGGTCACTGATTGGCCGATATTGATAGAATGCGCGAGTAAAACAGGCCGAACCTGTTTTATAGCTCTTGCACATATATACGCGAAAGGACCAAATGTAGGCCTAAGCCCGAAATAAATCCGGAAACAAATCGGAGTTGTTTCAGTGTTCGACGAAGGTCGTTTTCAGCTGCGTTCTGCCAACTTAAGGTCAGTCAGACGGACATAATATTTAGTAGCTGTGGAGACATGTTTTGCTGCTGCAGGTCCTAGGCTGTAGAACAACTTTCCAGCAAATCTGAGACAAACTGACATTAACTTTGAATAGCCTAGTCCGAGACTAAATAGAGAATGGCTGCTATAGCCATTCTTCGGAGTAGGAGATCAAACTGTTACATCGGCAACTCCTATATAAGCTTACTTGCTTACTTGCGTCGTATTTCTGTTTTATTTCACACGCAGGCGGTTAGCCTTTGATCGTTCGTTCGTTCGTTGCTTGGCATTGGCGCTAATAATAATTGCTGAATGCAGTTTCCCAGAACATTTCTTGACCATCACACCATGCACGCCGTCCCGACGTGTCTAAATGTGCCATCCGTTCGTCCGTCAGTCCGTCAGTCAGCCATGGCTGTCCGATGCTGTGTTCCGCGTTGTACGTATTTATAGTAAGTACGACGGGACGAGCGAGCGACGTCTATAGTCGTGTCTGGTCTGAGAGAAATATCTCGGCAGCTAGGACAGCTCTAACTCGGAAGCTCTGTTTGCATGGCAGGCCGAACGACTGCGCCGCCGCCGCGCCGTTTCTAACGCGTCAATCAATTCCATCATGCCGCAGTTCTGACACGTGCCGCATCGTACGGCGATCCCCAATGGGGATTCGACGCGATGCTCAGACTGTGACGCTATGGGACCAGAGTAGACTCCAAACAGTGAGTGAGTGAGTGAGTAGCTTCTTTACGGCACTTAAGCACAACAAAAGCCATCAGCGCCATAGTCTAAATGGTACAAAACACGTAATCTATGATAAAAAAAGCTTGCAGCGATCAAGAGTACTGAACAGCCTTAGCGGGAACTTGGTGGCGCGGGTCAGGATGCTGGAATGGCTCGTGATCAAGAGACCGTGGGTTCGACTCTTGGCCGTTTCGCTGCAGACTCTGGTACCGGCAAAAGGACGTGAAGCTCTGCACATCGGAAGGTAACCGCGGGCCTTGCAGAATTAACGACAGTTGATTATCGCCGAGTTTATGAGCGTGTCACTGGCGGCTGGACACAGATAAATGCAACCCGTTTTAACCCCAGAGCGGTATTAACCCATCATCAATGTCAACTCAGCCTTTCATTTTCCCGTGGTACATCGAGTCTGGCCAGGATTCAGATGAAGCACGTTTACCTGTATCGGGTAGCAAATATCATCGCGCGATCCCATATGGAAGGCGACGCTCCATATAGTTTTCTAAGCAGTGGCGTAGCCTAAAATTTCAATTGGGGGCCTCGTCCCCCTTCCCTCTTTTCCCCCTTTTGTCCCTTCTTTTTCATGCCCTCCCCTTTTACCCCTTCCTTCTCTTCCTGTGCCCTCCCTTTCCCCTCCCTTCCCTTAAAAGTAGGACCCCCTAAAATCCAGCTATGAGGTCTGGGGAGCGCTGTGAGGTCCCCCAGCCGCAGCCGAAATCGAATTTTGTGCATTTTAGGTTTAAAAGATGAGATCTGGTGGCAACAGTTTTAATTATTTTTTTCGAAAATAAACTGACCAAATTGGCAAATTTTGTGCAGTTTATATGTATGCTAATGTTTTGTCTGGAAGATTAAGGGACTGGGCCCCCTGGGCCTTCCTTGGCTACGCCACTGTCTCTAAGGTAGATTGTAATTGAGAGTTAAAGCTGAACAATAGTTTAATTGCTTAATCACTCCAACAGTGTCAGCGGATTTTGGTGAAAATTTCCGGAAAGCAATAAGCAATCAAGGCTCAGCCACCTTTTGTAGCGCGGAAGAATCAGAGGCTGAGTTGACCCGTAACGTCGCACTTCGCGCGTCACTTAGTCCCCTGGCGTCAGCGGATGTCTGCGAGGAGTCACGTGACATTCGGGGGGAGCGGGTCGGGGGTCAAAGCTGAACGGCTACGGTCTGCCTGCCTGTCGACTCGAAGAGTTCCAAGCGGGAGCGCCGGGACTTCCAGGCAGCGGCGTGCCGCCAGTCCAACACCGTCTTGTCGGTGCCGACTGCCAACCAGGAATAGCCTAGTAGCACCGTACCGCAGACCGCGGTGATAGTAAGCTTACTACGCTATTCTGCCGGCGCCGCCGTAGTACGAGCAACCGGGCACATACTTGGCACCGCGCTAGCATGCCCCTATAGCTGCTGCAAACTTTGACGTAGTAAGGTAAGGCGGCTAGTACTAGTTCGATGAGTGACGGCCGACAAACGTTTGAATGCAGACAGAGGAATAACCGTGGCGCTTCACGCGCCGTCTAACAACAGGCTTGAATTTACGACCATTCTATTAGCTTCCATACGATAACACGTACGCGTCTTAGCGAAGCCATAAAATATTTCTGGCAAAATGCACGCATTCTACGTTTTTCAGAATTACAGGGTCTACTTTTAAAACTCCACGGTGAGTGACGGCCCTCGTGGCTTTTTCCCGGGGCCATTTTATAATCAAAACTGGCTCTAAACATGACTTTCTGACTTACCCTAATTTTAACACTAACCCTATTTACCCTAATCTAACCCCTAACAACTAAGATGAAGTGAAAACTGGCCTTAACACTGAGTTACTGACCTTAACCTAAAACCTTAATTCTTCCGACGTGAAAACGGCAAGTGGAACGTCAGGACACGACAGTCGACATGCAGCAATTATCTGTATGACCATTTCCGCCGATACCTTGTTTTTGACCTTTAAATTTCTGATCACAAAACAAAATCAGCTTATCTCCGTCTCAAAAATATGCACCGGCAGAAGTTGGTAAAATATATAGTAATCCATTAAGGCATGTCACGGTAATCGCGGAAACGACATTGCATTTTTACAGAAACTTGCACGCACAGACATACGGACGGACGAAATGCGTAACTCGAAATCCGCAAATCGGTAAGATTATAGCCTAGAAGGTGAAGTGCGAAATCCTCCACATTGCTGGGAGGGCAGAGCAATTGCTTCATTTTCTCTACGGATTGGGGCGGTGGTATGTCTGCACGTTGCACCGCAGGTCCGACTGGCATCAGCAGTTATAGGGGGCCTACTGATAACTTCTCCGCAGTTCTGCAGTCTGTGAAACGGCGCCATGGACACAAGAGTTGTGCCAGCTGCTTTGAAGCAATACATGTACACACACGGTATCGGCTATATGTTCACCTGTGAACTTTCCGAGTTTTCAGCCAATAGGCCTACATTCGGCATGAGGAAAAAACGAACTCGTTAGGTGATGATAGTAGTAAATAGTAAGCAACACCAAAATAGCTGCAGAAACGATCAGAGATCTCAAACGTTTGCCGATAACGGTGCTGCCACCTGGAGAATCCAAGAACTTAACGCAGTTGCTATTTCCGAACGGCAAAAATTCCCGGATAATGATCCTCCTCCAGAATCAACAATATAATCCGGATCGCCACCGAAATCTAACCCTCGACTATATGTCTAACCCCTCAGGAAATTTTTGATCAAAATTCGTTCACTTTTCTGGAGCAATTCCGCTGACAAAATCGACTGACCCAAAGAGCGTAACCTACTTTGGCTCTCCACATCAGCGGAGGTAATAATAGCCCCAGAGACTGGCGACTGGCAGCTGTGGGCAAAAATAGCACGTACCGTATACGCGGGACAAAATACCAGGCATTGCATTATCGAACAGGTGTTACATCATGTCGTCGTTTTCTGTACGTAGCCGCGGATACTAGGAGTAGGCCTCGGAGAATAAATGCCAAAGCTCAAGCCTCAAAGTGGATCAGCAAATCTTATCTCTCGCCTGGCTACACGGGCAAGAAGCACAGTCGCTGCTGAGTGCCGATAAACACGTCGTCGATGCGTGGGCAAGCAAAAAACAATGCAAACAGACGGGACGGCACACGCCCTGCTGCATGCCAGATCCTTGGGACTGCGCCAATCCGTTGCGGAGCGGAGTAGTCCAGAAAATGTAAGAAGAAACCGATCTTTTTTCGGCGCAGGTACATTAGACATTGACCGAATTGTCATTTTTTTTATTTACGCAATTGCTGAATACTGAGATGTTATACTAAGTTTTATAATGTTTTACTAATATTTACGTTGTTATTAATTAATCTCAGAAACATTGGAATTGTTCCTGTGTGTAGCTGATGTGTTTTGCTGACTGTGTTTGTGGTTGCTCTTTGTGTCTGCATGTATATATATTTTCTTACTTTTTACTACTTTTTTAGGCTTAGATCATATGGGTTTTTTACCTGATACAAATAAAGATTGATTGATTGATTGGTTGCAGTGTGGCTATGGTTTTGGGGGTAAGATTGGCACGGGCGCCTATCTCAGAGCTTCTGCAGCGAGTTCCATTCCATTTCCTTCCCCTTTCTCACTCTTTTTTTCTTGACATTCATTTCCAGCTTTCCTATCCCGAAGCATTCATCAAGATTCAGTTTGGATCTGTTAGCTCCCACATACTGCTGCGTGTGCCGGTGAAAAACTACTAAAATCAGTCAGTAATTATCGATAAATTACGATGTTATGAAATCTGCTGGCTTCATTTAACTTATTATTGTCCGCCCGGTGTGTGGCATTTCTGTTTACGACCTCTGCCTTTCCGACCTAAAACCGCACTCGAAGTACAGCTTACCGTAAATAATATTAAGCCGATGATAACAGCAGCTAGGCCTAACGTTCACCTGAGCCCAATATTATACATCATCGGCGTACTGATGTGTGTGAGCGGTAAGATTTATTTCCCTGTCAGAACTACATTAGTTGCGTACGTCGACGTTAACTCCCGCCCGCCTGCCAGGAACTCAAAACTCGTATATAACTCGTTCGGGCATCGTCGATGGACAAGTTGCGTTCGACGTCCGCCAGGGGGGCGCTGCTGCTGTTCTGTAAGCTGGCACTCGGTGCCGAGCCGCGTATCGTGCTAAATCCAACCCAGTTGCAGCGACTGTCAAAATTCGTCGATGGACCGGACGGCGTCGGAGATGCGCGCAAAGAACCGTTTGAAACAGCAAAATACCGCAGAAGGCCGAAACACTGCCGATAAACCGCAGATAACAGGTCAACTCAGCCTGGCCGTCCCTCCATGGGTAAGCGCAACTAATACCAGCGAATGCTGGGATGCAAACAGGTACACTGCGCGACGCACTATAGCTGCGTGTCCGTGGTCTCGCAGTGTAATCTGGTGTCTGGCTGAGGGTTAAGGAAACGGATATCAGCGCCGCCCAATGGCGGCTAGGAAAAGACTTAACTTTTTACTTCCAGGAAAAGCAAAACGACAGTGGAGGAACAGAGAGGAGGGAGAGAGAAGATGCAAAAAGAGAAAATGGTAGCATCTCTCTCACTATACGTTACTGATAATTGACTCATATAATCTTGGCGTCGCCAGATCTAGGGCACTGTAGAATACGTGTCCCCTTTCTACTTTGAATTCTTTAACTTTTTGCTCACTTTGCGGCCGCACAAACTTGGACATTTAACTGCGTATGAAAAAAAACAGTATACGTATTCTGTGTATGTTTGCGCTACATACAGTCGCACGAATTTCGTAGTATTTTTGCGCGTCACCCTTGGAATATTTTTTCGTCATTTCGTGGCATTCGCCACTGCCCACAAGCAGTACAGTGATATCGCCGGACATTATTTTCTAGAGGCGGCGCAGCTCCGACCTCACTGCCAGCCTATCGTACGTACGCAGAGGCGTCGACATAGTCGTATTTTGACATGTCCAGAGAGCGAAAGAGCCCAGACCGATCGACCGAGCGAAGAACTGACGGACTGACGGATCGTAGGACGGACGGACGGACGTTATTTTCGGCGGTTGCCGTAAACAGCGCATTAACGCCAGTCAGCGGTAGAGCCACGCGAGAAAAAACATGGACGCAACAGCAAGGCGCCGCCGGACCTACCGGCATGGGATGATGTACGGAACAGTTAGATCAGCATGTGTAAGAACTATTGCACATACGATGATATATAATAACAAGAAAGCCCAGCTGTCGCTAAGGAAAACGCGCTACAGCCGATACAGTTCCTACAGCAGTAGTGACCGTCAAGGTCATCCGAGGTCGACATTTTGTATCTCATCTGAAAGGGCTATGCCACTTCCTATTAGTGATTAATAGTAACCTTGGCCCTATCTCTCGCCGTTTTCGAGATATGGCCAGTTATAGCTTAAAACTTTCCATTAAAATTGCGACCAAACCGCTGCAGATAAAAACATGGTTACCACTGACAGCCTACAGAAAGTCGTCATCGCCATATCTAATGGTACCATCGCCGACCCCCTACAACTTACCGTTTAGACACATTACATCCGTTACAGACAGACGACAGACGACGGACGACATTGGTACCATAGACGCCCACAGCATGCCGTAGCGTGTCAAAAACTGTCAAGTCTTGCTTAAAGCTAAGTACTGTCCGCGTATAGCCACAGTGTTGTGGACATACACAAAACACAAAATCCACGTGACCTTGACCTTTGACCTGCAATCCTGAAATTTAATATTGTTCTAGAGGTTGGCAAAGCACATGTTCCTGCAAAATTTCATTAAGATATGTGCAGCGATTCGCGAGTTATCGTGATCACAGACAAAAAATACTCAACTAAAAACAATAACGTCGTCGATACACGACTTATTGCAGTACTTACGGTACGGGAAAAAAAACATATTTTGATATGGTAAAATTACGTATTTTGTTTCATCGCAGCCCATGCGAACACGTGCGCTAAACAAAACTTCTCCGCACGCAAATTTGAAGCTCGACATTTTGACGACTACCGTTTACATTTGTTGCAGATTGTTTTATTTTATCTCGTCGCGCGTGTGCGAGGAACTTAATGCAGTGAGCAATAGACAATACGGCGGACAGATCAATAGCAAATTATCGCCACAGCAATGCACGCAAAACAGGCGCCAAAGTCTTTAGGCTAAGGGTGGAATCGTCGGTTAAAAAAAGCAAACGGGACCGAAAGTTACAATTTTCAGAGAGACACTGTCATCTCCAAAAGACGAAATTATACAATGCTCAAAATTTCAACTCTGTCCCTAAACGCCCCCCCCCAAAAAAAATGGAAGTTTTCAGCATCATATATTTGCATTTCGCAACGAAATCTTCTCAACATAAAGATCTTTCGACATTTCCTCGACAACCCAAAATTCAGGGAGTGTAGCAATTTCTTCCTGTCCTCCCGTAACAACGCCACTGCTTACTTTGGATTGTCCTCGACTTACGGTACATTTTTGACGGAGTTCTGACCCCCACAAATATCCCCTTTTCGTTGAAAACTGATCGATGCTTTGCTTATAGTACAATGCTACTTCGGGCCACACGATGCAAAATGGCGTATCACACCGTCCAACGATTTTAGCAGGGTGCGCGTGTATGACAGACGTATAGCCTACAGACAGACGGAGAGACCACGCTACGTCAACATCTGTTGCAATAGCCGGAGTCACTAACAACCTTTTAATAAATGACACTTTGATAGGCTTACCGCATATGCGCAGCTATTCCGGCTCATATGACAGACTAACTACATCACCAAAAATAACGACACGCTTCAAAAAAGACAGAAAAAGTGTACGCGCAATATTGTGATTTGTGACAAATTGTATCGGGGATTTCGGGGAAAGATAAATACTATACGACGTCACATTTCGAGCTGCTTGAAAAAAACGACGCTGATGACAGCGGTTTTTGACCATGTTTCCTGAGTGTGAGATAATCGCCCCTACGGACATCCGCCCGCACGGGCGCACGGACATTTCCCCCTATGAATCTATGCGTGCTATTGCCCTACTCCGCATCCTCTTCAGCGGTAGCAGTCTATAGTTCATACGGGTAATTGTCCGTGCGGGCGACAATTGCCCGTACGGCGAATGCCAGTACGTACGAATGTCCGTTCCCCACGTTTCCCCGTTTTCAAAATCTGCTTCTGTGTTATGTGACGTCATAATAAATAAATAAAGAAATAAGTAAATAAACAGTTTACGCCGAGACAGACAGACAGACTGCGGACCAGCTGAAGTATCGCGTGATCGTACCTCGATGACGTTGCGTCTGTTTGTCGTACATGAGCATCGCATCTTCGACCTGCGAGTCATGCATCAAACACACACAAACTCGATCAATTATCGCTCACGGCGATTACGTGACGTCGTGACGTCATCACGTCGTGACGTCATCGCCGCATTATAACTTGCAGCAGCGGCGAAATATGATTGTGTTAGCACGATACGCACAAGCGCATCTGGTTTCTTTTGCACCGTTCACGCGCGCAAATTTCGCTTTTTACAACTTTTTCAATCGGGTTTGTTGAGCATTGCTGTTGCTGTTTTAAACAGTATTATTCTTAGCTTGAGCCTATTATACAGCACAGATGTAATCCTATTCCTAATCCTACTATAGTCTACTGTGTCCGTGTTGCAGATTTTTGCAGAGAAACAGCTAGCAGTGTCGACGATGTAAGATATAATATTAAACTTCTAAATGACACGAAAACGGTGGATTACGCAGAAAAAAATGTAAGTTTAAACTTCAAATCTGCGGTGGAAATAAAAACATTTTCCAGCACAAACAGTACTGCCAAGTACAGTAATGTTATATTGAAACACCTATTTGCATAAGCGCAATTTAAAAGGTATGAAAGATACCCATGCCCAATGTTTGAAGTGGGCGACATTTTCCATTTTGTACACTATCAAATCAACAACAAAATAATACAACCTTATAAGTTACTCAAATTATTAATCAGTTAACCCCCACTCTGCTTGGACCGCGGGTTACGTGTTTAAAGCTTTATTTATAGTAAACAAACTGAACTGAATCGCGTTGAACTGAGAGAGTAGTTCAGTTCAGTTCAGTTCATTTATGTCGTTTTTACGCGAGTTATAGCGCGTATTAGCTACGGTAATTCTGTCCGTCTGTCCGTCTGTCCGTCACGACTCGGTACCAATCCAAGACCAAGTAAGATAAAGATTTCGGGTTTGCACCGTACGATAGCCTATTGTCTCTAGTATTTCGTGACAAAATTTCATCTCCCTGGATAAAGAGGATCCCCTCGAACGAGGGGGCGAAAAAGCGTTATTTTACCGCTATAGGCTCGTCTAACGTGAAAATGGTTGCAGATAGGCACGGCGTGGAGCTTTTTAGAAATGTCAACATCGATGACCTTGAATGACTTTGAACCCCCAAAATAGCGGGTTTTAGTGAATTTTTCTCGATTTCAGGCTGCGACACGCATTTTAAGAGTGAATTGCGCCAAAACGGCTGGAGGTAGACCAAAACAACCTGCGTATGAAATTTTTAGCATTGAATGCAGATCTTAGCAATCCAAGTCCGAACCCTCTAAGTTCAAGAAGGGTTGCGGAAGCGGGTATCAAAGAGGGGTACCCTTCTAAAAAGTGGTTATTTATTCGTTGTTGGCTTGTTTAGCGTGAAAAATCGATCAGACATGTTGCTTATCATAACAAGCACTAGCGACAAAATTCTTAGAAATGTCAACATCGATAACCTTAAATGACCTTGAACTCTAGAAATATTGATTTTGATGACTTTTTGGCAATTTTTGGCTGCAAAAAAAGTGAATTGCAACGAAATGGATAGAGATAAACCAAGATTACTTGCGAACAGGAACTGTTATAAGCTCTCGCGCGTCTCATGAGCATTAGCTCAGATTTCTTGTATACATTCCTTAACTCCACGATTCATAGCAGCTCATGCAGTTTATCACGTTCTATTTCTGGTGCACGCTATAATAAAGCGCAATACGGTATCAATACGCCGCATGCATCAGAACGTAACGTATGTTTGGCCGGCGATAAACTTTTCCCCTAAATCATCCATAATATGACCAAATAGCAGGCCTTACACTTTATCATAGTATGTGCATCCGACCAATTCTATTCGATGTTAGAGTTGGGTCATTCAATGAAAATATTTCCATGTCAAATTTACAGCGTTCAATTCCACGAAAGAAAAAGCGACTGAAGAAGCAGCCGCTTTAAATGTTTTCTTTGATGCATTTGTATGAGATTCAAGCGTGTTGTGGTTGTGATCCAACCAACGCACGTAACGCATGCAACGGAACGAACGCAATTACGACCGCTAATTTCGTCCTTGCGTTTCAGCCGTTGCGTCAGCTGCGCCCGTTTCGTTTGCTGCGTACGTCGCGTGCATTGCGTTGCGTGGAAACTACGCTTTACAGCTAGAATCCAACTGATTTCAAACTGGTTTTAACTCACGACTCTCTTTGCGGCTCAGTCAAAACAGAAACGAATCGGAACGAATCGATCAAATCAATTAAATCAAGCAGAGAGACGGGAAGTTGGGCGAACAGCCCAGCTCTATAAGGCCGGCTATCGTATCGGCAGCTGTCAGACGCTGACCTCTATCATCATGACGTCATCGATCACGTCATAACAGTTAAAGCCGGCGCGGCGCCGCTGCAGCCTCTGATCAATAAGCAGCAGCGTCATCAGCAATAGCAGCAGCAGCAGCAGTAGCAAGCAATGGCGTAGACAAAAGGTGGAGGGGAACGAGGGCCCAGGCACACAATCCTCTCAGACAAGACATAAGCACTCAGTTTAAACTGCACTAAATGTGCCAATTTGTTCGGTTTCTTTTGATTCTCGGAAAAATAGCTAAAATTGTTGTCACCAGATCTAACATTTTATAGCTACAAATCCTACAATGCACTAAATTTGATTTCGGCTGGGGCTCGGTCCCAGATCCCGCTGGGGGAACTTACAGCGCTCCCTCCAGACTCATCCCTGGATTTTAAGGTTCCTACTTCTAAGCGCAGGGAGAGAAGGGGAAAAATGAAGGGAAAAAAGAGGGAGGGGAAAAAGAAGGGGTACAAAAGAGGATGGGGAAAGGGAGAGAAAGACTATCCTAATTCACATTTCTGGCTACGCCAATGGCAGCAAGTGACGGCTCGGTGAGTCTATAGCACGAACGGACAGTAAACGTCGTACTATCACACACGCCACGCGTGTCACGTACGCACTGTACGGCACGGTACAGCTTTTATTACGAGGATTTGCTATCGTTTCATGGTCAATTAAGTAGGTACGCCGCCTCTTATACTACAGTATAAAGTACCGCCCGATCCTATATTGTCAGAGAGCCAGCCATCGAGTCCAAGTGCAATAGGTATAACTAACTTTAGCAAGCAGGAAGGGAAGGAGAATGGGCTAAGATAGAGATGAAAAAAAAACATTTTTCAAGAGAGGGAAGCAATTTTAAGATTTCAGTATTGCAGTATTTAAGCAATGATGCTGGCGTCATTTTTGATGCCATATACACCAATGAAGATACAAGCGGGGAGCGACAGTATTGACGGTAGGAAAGGGGGTTCGATATTGGGAGCTTGCATAATGTGTCCAAAGGGATAAACTCCCCCGTGACTTTGGTTACAGAGAATAGGTTTCAGATTAGGATTAGGGTTTGTACAAAATCGGCATTCTAGACTTCTAGCATCTTCTTTTGTCCTTGACTTGAGGCAGGCGATATAAAGGCATGATCAAGAAAACGTCAATCGAATAAACAATGATGAGGTGATTATGTTTCACTCCATGTTTAATTAAAAGGCCCGAAAGAGCCTAACGACGAGTTCACTTAGCGGGTTCTGAGGACAACATCACCTAACAGAAAAAGTACGTGACGTAGTGCCATGGATGACGTTATTATTTACGACCGACAAATGTGCTTTTTGCCTACTGGAATTGCAAGAGGCCCATAAAACTGCCGTGCGCCAGGGTTCCCCGCACTCGTAATGGTTGCTTCGGCACTGTGCTGGAAAAAATACGCCATAAGATTTGCGCGTGTCTAATAGCCACGTTCTCGATAGGTCTACAGCTACGCCGATAAGAAGCAATTCCCGACATCGCGGCAGCCATGTCACAAGTACCACCCAAGTGACCCAACCCAACCCAACCCAACCCTACCACCCTACGCCACACCTAGCAGCCTTGCAACGTTGCCGATATTACGTCATTGCTCGTTACAGCCCAGAGGTTACCTTCCCCTCTTTTCCTCCCATGCAGCAGTTCTATTTTTCTGAAAGAAATAGTAAGACGAGGAAGAAAAGAAAGGCGTCTATAGAGACACCGCATTTTAATAAAATTTCAGGGTTGGCACAACAAATAAGTGACCAGTGCCCTACCCCCGAATTTTAGCTCGTCGGAAAATTTTCTTATCGTCGGATTTAAAGTTTCGTCAAAAGAATACATAAATTTGCGGCTAAATATCTCCTTTGAAAAAATTGTGAAAAAATTGGAATTTCGAGCAGCCTGCATCTGCATCTCCTTTGTCAGAAATTTCCAGATATCTGACGGAAAATTGTAACTTCCTGGTTCCTCGCCGCCCCAACATTTTTATACTCCGGCGCAGAAAGCTGCACGGCGCCGTCAACGCCGATGGGCGGGCGCCTTTCTCTCGTGTTTTCTTTTCGTCCGGTTGACATGATGAAGGTAACGAAGTGACACGGCTGGCTGCATGGTCGAAATCACGCAACCGATATCTAATGTAATTCGATGCGTGGCTGCATGCCGTTGCCGCTCGCGTTTTTTTTAGCAGAACAAATCCCTTGCATTTGCCACTATATACCGCAGTCGTGCTTTCTCGCGTTGACAACACACAAGCTCGAGAGGTCGCTGAATTTGCGAGACCTGCAAACGACGAACCTCAACTGCTGCAAAAAAACTGTCCAGTATAGTTAGGCAAGGCATATACATTGAGTCTAGTTCAATCGATGGTCACGCCAACACGGGCATGTTACACGGCGCACCGGTGATGAAGATATTTTGTGTAGTTTTGCGCTGCACAAAATGAAGAACGTGTTCAGTAGGGCCTAGCAAAAACAGATAGGTCCTACAGCAGGATGGTAAAATGCAAATAAACTTACGCTAAAATAAAACTGACTATGATTAGGCCTGTATAATGTGAAACCGTTAAAATATAGAAAATGATGCAGAAACCGCATCATTGATTAACAGTAATTTAACTAATATTTACACATTGTGTAAATATTTTAGTAATAGCAGCTGGTAGAGAAATAAAAACTGTGCTACAGCAACTGTCATCTACACTTCTGATTAGAAAACAGTGTGTAAAAAATCAGACTATAAATGTAATTTTAGTTTAAATTAACTTGAGCCTAGGCTAGAGCAACAAGAGTTAAAATTCACATGTCTACTTGAGAAAAATTAAGCTGTCGCTAAGGAAAATGCAATACAGCCTATACAGTTGTTGTTGCAGTACTGACCTTCAAAGTCATCAAAGGTCGACGATTTTCATCTTATCTGAGAGGGTGTATGCAATTTCCTATTAGTAATCAATAGCAACCTTGGCCCTATCTCTCACCGTTTCCGAAATATGGCCAGTTATAGCTTGAAACTTTTCATTAAAAATTGCGGCCGAACCGCTGCAAATGGAGACAGGTTACTATTGACAGCCTATAGGAAGTCGTCAGCGCCCTATCTCATGGTACCATCGCCGACCCTCTATGACTTACCGTTTAGCCACAATGCCGCACGATTGGCACACCATATTGCGTTGTAACCCATCAAGGTCATCCAAGGTCAATGATGTTCATGTCATTTGAAAGCCAATAATGCGATATCCTATTAGTTATCAATAGCAACTTTAGCCCTATTTTGCATCGTTTAGCCACAACACATACGTTACGGACAGACAGACGACAGCCGTGCCATAGATGCCTGCAGCATAGCTGTAGCGCGTCAGAAACAAGTTGTTCCTGCATTTGACAGGTCCCGCATTTTTAGTCGCCCCGCCCGAGGCATGATTGAGCCAAGGAAAGGCGTTGTACTCGCGATAACGCGGCTGCGGCGGCGGCGTATGTGCATGATTCAAAAGCTATCGACCACGTACCGCCGTACGGTATGGATTAGACCTGCAATACGTTCTGCTGCCAGTCTTTGCTATAACTGCGGAGACTTCTGTGATGTCGCCTTAGAGCCCAGTGAAACCACTAAGCTAACCGCCTCTACTGCACAACCGGGTATTTTCCGGGCATTTTCCTCCACTTTTTCTCAATTATAAATATAAATAATTAACACATGAAACAAACTGAGTATACAAACTACAAATCGCTTCAGTACAATGAATTGACTAAACACACTCGTTCTTTTTACTCCGCTAATCTAGCGGCTCTAGGTTCACTCGGTAAATGTTAAAAAGGTTATCCTAGAACTAGGTTCTAGGCCGTACAATGATGCTACACAGTTAGCTTGGAGTCGGCTTTTTAGACTTTTGGCTTTTTAGAGCGACCCTGGCTAAAATTGGACACAGTAAGTTGGGAAATAAAAGAACAGGTGGAATCGAGAAAAACGAGTGTAGAGGACGAAAAGTCAAAACAAAAAAGAAGACGGCGTTGCCTACAAAGCGGACTTCATTGGTTAAACCATTAAGTGGTATAGCTTTTCATAGAAAACCCATCTCAGAGCTACGGAGCGTCACATGCCATTTGAGATCACATAGTGTTGCCACCCGACACAGGTGAACGCGCCCACCATAACCGCAGCCAGCCAGACAAGGCGTTACTCGATTTACCTACGCCGGAGGGATGAAAGGCTAAGTTAACCTTTCGATCGTCAGTCCGACACCCTATATCGTTACGCCACCAGTCACGAAAAGACAACACGAACCAATAAGTAAGTAAGTAAGTAAGTGCCAATTTATATAGCGTCAAAATCTCAGAAGAGAATCAAGGCGCATTGGAGAGGAGCGCTAGGGGGTAAGATAAGCAGGCAGAAAATAATAAGTTTTAAGATGACGTTTAAAAGAGGTGGGTGTTTGAGTGTTAAAACTACGTCATAAGCGCACTTTCCGTCCAAAGCAACGCATGCAACGATTCGACGCAGCGAAGAATAAACACCGCTTCATATCCTTGCGTTCTGCATGGCTGCTGCGTCGCTTACGTCAGCTGCGTCCCCGCGTTCGTTGCGTGCTTTGCGTTCGATGAAAACCGCACTTCGGCTACAAAACGGACTTTATTGTGCGCTGTTCGTCGTCCATATCCGTTCCCTATCCGTTGGTATCGCTACACAGAATAGGTTCAACGTCATTAATCAATAATTGCTCTGCAAACGATCACTGCCCAGTACGCACTATCCAGCCGGCATCACCGGCAAGCGAACAGCATGCGCCTCGCAGCCGACCGATCGGAAACGAATAAAAAATTTCGATTACGCCCGCAAGCGAAGCGTGAACGGCGGTGGCAAAGCAATTTTTACGCCGCGTTCGATGGACAGACGTCCAGGATAGGACAGGCAGACCGCCGACGGGGGTCAACCGGGTACCGTCCATTACAAACTGTTGGGACGCCGAGTGAGGAGTAATGCGGCGCTGAATAAAATAATAATAATTCGCCGCAGCGTAATGAAACGCGTCGAACGAAAGCCGCTATCACGCGATCGGCAGTTCGATCGCTGCTAACGACTTATCACAGAAAAAAACGACTGATAAGAGAGCGCTGGCCGTTTCGTTGGTGACCAAAGCAGCCCAGCACTTCCGGTAGCCGGCTTCCACAGCGATAAGCAAACGTCGTCGTCGTCGTTTGTCGACGTCGTAAACGACGTAAACAACAACGCACGGCGACCTCGACGCACTGCGTCATGCGTGCGTGTCGACTAAAACAGTTCTATTAGACGTCGGCAGCGATGTAATGTGTTGCTGTTCCACTTCCGACAGCAAACGCCACTTCTTGTTAGTCGTTACTTACCTGCTTACTGTACAACTATATTTACACTAAATTTACTCTTCGTCAAGCTTACTTCGAATATCGGATCTGAATAAAAACAATAGCTGCAATAAGTCACATTACAATCCGTTACAGCCAATTCAAGCAGAACGTCGGTTATATTGATTTCAGGCCCTATTGTTATGTCTTCCCATTTGCGTTCAAAGTCCGAATTCCAAACATGTTTATTGTTTGGCGATTAGATGGCATGCAATCTCTTGACATCTCTGGGACTAGATAGATCGATAAATTCGGTGATCGTTCGCTGGATCGATCCGAAACGTTACGTTAACAGTTAACAGATTCGTGGGTTACGAACTTACGAAAGTAACGGGGGGAAAGAAGGTGCAACTTTTCGACAGAAGAAATTATGGGTGCTCAAAACTTCAATTTTGCTCGTAAATCTCTCCGAAATGGAAATTTTTGGAATATTTTTGGCCCTACTTCATTTTAACTGTTTTTGAAAAAAACATTTTCTTACTGGCTAACAGTTCGACTGAAACTAACCTTTCCGAACTGCTCGAAATACGATCTGACGTCTTCGATCGTCGTCGAAGCGCTTAGTCCGCCGACGAACATCTTTTTCGTCTTCGTAACCAACTGCGTACACAGCGAGCATCGTTGATAAAGCACATGCAACAATTCGACATAGATGATTATGATGAACGTTTACAACGTTTACAAAAATAATCTTTGTAAACGCGTTTATTATTTTGTCAACGTTTATCTCAATAAAAATCACATGAGCGAAACGAAGCAAAATTATGACAGCGACGAAGATAATTAGTAGACAGGACAACTCAACTTAGTTTTCACGTAGCTATAAGATTAAAGTGAGTGAATTCTGGGCACTTTTGTAA
>Ga0056128_1003154_pt1 | contig 20057 bp, 17 predicted proteins | sample WorMetLIZISLAND2_FD_71113 | JGI IMG/M metagenome (GOLD analysis project Ga0056128, IMG submission 71113) | Marine gutless worms symbiont microbial communities from Max Planck institute for Marine Microbiology, Germany - Olavius geniculatus... ... | reverse complement strand
TCATTCGTGTTGTTACTTTATGGTCAGCGCATCGACACTCATCTGACCGACCCTCCTTCAGGGACTGACAGAGGCTTCCCGCTGGTGTTCGACCATCGCACCAACGAGGCGCAGTTCATCTGCCTTTTTCGAAGAAGAAGCCGTTGACCGCTATCTTTATGCCTGGGTGAGGACTGGTGAAGGACTAGCGCCCCGCCGGTTTTCAAGCCAGAATTTCTTTGTTTAGTCAACTGCCAAATTTAGTCTGCTAAATGCCAACTGCTAAATTTAGTCAACTGCCATAGACAAAGTTTGATAAATGTCGGGATATCAGCAGACGTATTTAATATATTATCCTTTATTTCCAAACTTGTCCAATGTAACTGTACGCTCAAAAAATCCTTCGTGCACTCTTATTTTCGTGACCTGTTTATTTACTTGTATGTTATAAAAACCTGCGCTCAACAGCAATGTGCCAATGATTTTAGTAAACTTCTCTCTATCCGAGCTTATCTCTGGCATCAAAATTGTTCTAACCCTAACTCTTTCACAATATTTGTAAAACAAGTTGCCGAAAATATAAGTTTGATGAATGTCGGAATATCAGCAGGTTTATTTAATATATCATCCTTTATTTTCAAGCCTGTCTAATGTAGCTGTGTCGCGGACAGACAGTCTCTTGCTTACTATATGGCCTACGTGTTGATGGTCGGTCACGGGTCAGTGAGCTGACCGGACACGGACACTTAGGGAGTAGTAATTTTAGTTTTATATATTATAAAAGAACAATTTTTTATTGTCCAGTAAGTTGTTAAATTCAGCAATATTATGATTTGGATGTCTATAAATGCCACCTATGATGTACTTCTTATTTCCGTTAATAATTTCTAATTACAAATTTTTAATAATATTTTCTGCAGTAGATGAAATTCGTAGATGATCTAGTTCATGGACAACATAACTATTTTTAACATAAATACCAACACCACGAACATTAAAAGTTTCAGACACAACAAAATGAAAATGATAGTTAGGAAAAACATCATGATAAAATTTCAGATTATAATTTCAGATTTCAGATAACACAATGACATCAAAATCAAGCTTCAAAGAGTGCAAAAAAATAAACCTCTATGATTTTTATTGGTTTCTTATGTTTATGTGGAAAACACCTAACTTTACACAAGATTCAAATTCGTACATACGATTAAATTTATCATCAGTGCGATAAGTAAATTCTAACTCCTTAAAGATAGAATTATTACACACTGATAGAATTATTTAAAAATCTATTATTGCAAACATCATCTTTCACGACTTTTGATTTTCCAAACAGAACACCACAAAGCTCGACAGTTGATATACTATAAAATGGCATATCCGATAAACAACTACTTACAGACATCATAAACTTCCTCATTCAGTACCTTTACTAACACATGTTGTAAAATACTTCAGTTTAGTGCAAAACATAATGCATATAGCAAAAAAACAAAAGTGCACGCAAAATAAAAAAGTAAAATGCAGTGCTAAAATAAAAGCACTGAAACAAAGCAAGCATTGCATTATCACCGTCAAGACAAACACAAAAAAAAATAGTAGCAATTGCGCTACAACTTATCAGACATTGAGTGCAGCTGTACTTCTTAACAAGCAACACACTCTTGCAGCGACTGTAAAGGTCGTACCGATAGCTTTCTACCATTCTTCAAGACAACAAACAATTTACCATTCTAAGACCTATTCTTCTGCACCTGATCATTACTGTTCAAACGATTGAGAGGTTGGACGTTGAGTCCTGTTAGGTCTTCGCTGACTGCATATTTAGATCCTTTGAGGATTTTCCGTTTTTGAATAACACTGTTTCTCAACACTCGCGAATGACAGCGGACAAGCACGACAGGCTCTGTGACTCTACTACGCGAACGCTGTTGATCACCATCAGACGCTGATGTTGCTTTGCGTTTAACAGGATGAGCAATGTCAATGTTTTCTGAATCAACTTTACTGTGCATCTGCGAACGAAAGACCTCGACAACAGCAGTGACACATTCCTGAGCAGTGCATTCTTTTTCCACTTCCAAACCTTTAATTCGTAAATTGTTACGTCTGCTGTACTGTTCGTTGTCGTTCGCTTGGAGTGCACTATCCCGACTCATCCTCTTTACAGCTTCCAACTTTCTCGCCAATGACCCGTCGTCAGCAGATGACTGTGCAGCACCAATGCTCTCCATGTCAACCAGCTTAGTTTTAATTGCTTTAAGACGGGCCTTCAGCACAGACAAGCGTTGACTAAATTTTTGTCGAATTACTGCAACAGCAGCTGCTACAGCCTTGTGTACAATGTTTTTAAGGTCAGCCATCACAGTCGGCGTATCGGCCGCAGTAGCAACATCAGTAATGTCCGATACAAAGTCCTTCTTCGACTTCGGGTTTGGCATACCGACTATCTCTATCTAATAATAGTCAGAATAACAAGAATTATTTATCAACTATTACTTGAACGCTACTTTTAAACCAAATTTTTAGCAAACCATGTGCAACATTGTGTTTATCAACAACACCATAAATACGAAACTTTAACTTAAGAACTTAGGAATATATGTTGTAAAGGATTTAAAGTCACAGAAACAGTGTACGCAGACAACTAAAAAGGCTCAGGCAGTATTAAAAATAGTCAAAATGCATTTCACACAATTGGACAAAAAAAACTTCATGGTTATTTACAAGGCATATATCCGTCTACGCTTACCCACTGTGTCCAAGCATAATCGCTACACTTCATAAAAAACATAGACTGCCTCGAACACATTCAGAAAAGAGCGACGAAACTTTTTAAAGGGTTCAAGAAATGGACATATAAAAATAAACCGAAACATTTGGGACTAAAATCATTGAAAAAAAACGAAAACTACGTTGAGACCTAATTGAAGTGTATAAAATACTCAACGAGAAGGAAAAGGTAGACACAGCCAAATTCTTCCAGCTTGCCTCAAACACACACGGACTACGAAAACATTTACAGAAGCTTTCTAAGCCAAGATGCAGAACGACAGTTTGGAAGACAATTATCTCAAGCAGAATAATTGACGAATGGAACAGACTGCCACAGTACGTTATCGACTCGTCATCAGTTAACATCTTTAAGAACCGTCTGAATAAGACATGGAAAGATATGGGCATCTATAGCTAAGAAGCTACTTCGCTCATCAACTACAAGTACACGTACAAGTAATACGTAAAAAAATAAGGAAAGATCACAGATATATACGAAGTAAATACGGAGAAAACGGAGTTAGTGTGGACTAAAAAAGCAATCGCGCACATTTCTTTACTTTTCGTGTTTTGTTGGATACCTTCACTTTCTGACTGTTTTCTTGTCAGTAAAGCTTTGAAGGACCTTTCATTTTTTGTTAAGTCAATCTGGCAGAAAAGGCTTTAAGGAAATTCCGAAATCACTGTTAAAGACAAAAAAACAGTCAATCGATTTAACGGGAAACTCGACCGAAGTCACTGCCAAAAAGCCGGGAAAACTGTGAGTGTTAATTCAGTAGAGAAAAGTTTCTCCTTTAACTGGTCAACATAGACACACGAGGTGGCATGTGACAAAGGACACCCTTACCTTCTGTCGGTCGAAAGGCACTCGAGGAGCAGGCGACCAAGGATATTCTCACTTTTTTCTGATGGGTCATGCGACAGAGGTAAAACGGTAAAATATCCATCGGTAAATTTCCGCCATTCGTATGTATAAAAAATTTTCTTTTTAATAAGTCGATCGGTATCGATCCCTTGCTAATTTTCCAGCATTGTCGAAATTAGTGACGTTCGAATCCAAGTGCGTTTGCTACAGGACTGTTAAATTTCTTATAGGTTTGTCTTCGGTTATACGGTCTGTCAGTAGGTCTGTCGTAGATAGGTGGTAGAGTGTCAGGGATTGTCCGCTATTTAAAAAATATAGGACCATAGTGTGTTGGGCAACCAAAACGAACCCACACCACACAAATTTTTTTTACACAACACAACCAAAAATATATTTCTAAGTACGCGGCAGAGTAAGTCCGTTTACATTCACTACCACATATTGGCCAATCGTTGTTTGTAAAATAGTACCGTGTGGAAATATCCTACGTGGAAGACTCGCAATACAGCACCTAAATTTTACACCAACATACGTAAAATAAAAAGTTCATCAGACAAAGCAAGACCTTGCAGAACACCTTTACAGACAAAAACTTCGTCCTAACCATTGGTCAGCGTATGTCTGCCGGAACAAAACGCCGTCCATGAAAACGAGATGTGACAACACGGCCCACCCCGGTAAAGGCGATACAGTGAATAGAGGCGGGTGCTGTGCCGCGGAGACAGAAGTAAGAATTCTGACATAAGACGAAATGAAATGACAGTAGTACCGGGTAGGGCCGTGGTGCGTCACAATTTAATTTGTGCCCAGAAAGCAAACAACGCACAGACATTGTTCGCAGTAAACAAGCCTTACGATTTATTGCACCTGGATTTGACATGATCGAATTATTAGAGTGTGCGAATTAACGGAGTAAATACGGTACTACTTTCGTCTGTAGTGGTTGCTGTACAAGGACGGCGCCACCATAGGAGCTGGGAAAGACATGTCCCTACCACTTTGCGGGATGTACCACGCAGGGGCTACAACCCAATTTACGTTGTACACCTGCAGGGTACTACAGCCGGCCGCTAAAGTTACGCAATTCACATTTGACTTTAACACTTGGAAATTCTGCTTCCTGTTCCTGTACAGTTTGCTACTTGTCATACAGTCTAGGAAGCTAGGATCTTGAATTTTGCATTGCTGTAGAACCCGATAAGCACCCGTCTTGCTGACGTGCCAGGTCGACGCACCCTTCGGTCTACCGCTACAAATCTCCTGGCTGTTTTGTCCTTCAAGCTGTCAACTATTCTCGGCCGCGCTTTTCAAGTGGCCGCTGCTAAAATCTGAAATGCACTGCCTGACAATGTCGTCTCCCTGCCATCCCTTGACTCATTTCGGCGCCAACTGAAAACTTATGTGTTAAATCGGTGTCGCTCTAATAAAATTTAGTTCCTGACAACACACGCAGAAAGTCGGCAACAAAGTCTGGGGACTTTGTCGCAAAGTCAACATAATGGAATTTGGGCTTAGCATGGCAAGGCCATAACATAAATGCACTATAATCACCAATATGCTGAACACTTGATGGGGTCCAGAGTGAAGCCAGGCATCATACAAAAACGTATTTTAGAACGTGGAAAATATTTCCAATTCAAAGGACTAAATGATCACGATGCTGTTCTGATTGTGAAAATTAGTGGAACATATCTGCTGTCCATGGAATGTATGCTGTCGTCGTCAAGGACTGTAAATGCCTATTACACACAACTATTCAACAAATAACAGTTGCCTTGTACAGTATGGACATGGACATTGGACAATGTACACATGTAATTCTGTGACATTCTGAGGGCTACTTAAATGATGAACTTAACGTACGTGGAATCGTGTTGGTAATACGAAACAGCCTAACAGGGGCTGTTGACAACATAAGACGTTTTCGACATTCATGTGGGCCGTTCTCATTTTGGGCTTTGCTGATCATTTTTCAACCATAAGTTTTTAAACCATAAATTGGCACACCAATTACTTCAACCCTGGGAAACGTTCACACCAATTTAGAGTCTTTATTTCTCTGCCTTTCCTAGACAAATCTTGTACAGTAGTGATTTGTATTAAAAACCGGGTACATGAACCCGGTTTCAAAATTCATTAGCCGGTTCCAAATCCGGGTGATTGGTACCCGTTTTTTTTGCACTGATTACTGTTGAAACCTATGAAAACATCGCTACTTGCAACCTTTGTGGCGAAATTCGGTGCTGCAGGAGAAATTCAATTCAGCCATTTTCATTGACGGACTATACATATTTAGCATCATAAATACATTATAGACGTTTTTGTATGAAAATACTAACTCTGTGAAAAATATTGGGTAACTTGATGTGTACATGTCATTTCACTGTTGTTTTTTTCTTCAATAACGTAAAGTTAACAAAAAGTACAGCTGTCGCTAAAATAGCCGATCGTATTATACGGTAATTACCATAATCATACCATAATCATTTTTGTACCCCCAGGTAGTCTTAAGGTGGGGATAGGTCAAAAATTTTTTTTCGCGAGCGGAGCGAGCGAAATTGTCCCTCCCGCCTTTAAAACCGTGGCGCCGGCCCTGTTGCTGTAAAAATACATATATCAATAATACATTTTATTAAATAGTACACCGCATGGCATGTTTCGAAATGTGGAAAATTTATGTCTATATATAGCGTGGGGTGTTGCAAAATGTTATTAATTTGCATTACATTAGTAAACAAGAGTAGTAAATTGTGCAGATTTCTAGCGGCAATTATTTTTCTCAACATAACGATATAAATAGAGATAAAAACGGAAGCGTGGCGGATGGGGTGGAAACAGAAATAACATGCGTGCGAATGGGGATGTTACTTTATACCCGTCTCACTCTTTATAAAGTATGCTTCTAATTGCGAGGACGCTGTGTAATGAAACAAAGAATGTTTTCGTACTTTTTTTAATTGTGTGAAAAAAATGAATAAAAAATAGCATGCCAACGCGACTTGTTTATTGTTTTAATTATTCGTTAATCACATTATTACGTAGACTGTAATCTACCCAAGATTTAAAAAAAGCTGCACACATCGGCAAAAATCAAAATTTACTTGAAGGAGTAAATAGGCCTACTAGAGTATTGCAAAAAGTATTGCAACCATTGCAATACTGCATTAGAAAAAATATTGCAATCGGCATTGCAATCTGTACTTTTTGCAAGTATTTCTAACAACTTTGGTCATAAGTTTATTACAAAACCCATTGGTAGTCGTAACCAAACAATTCGTAGTCTAATTTATACAAGCTGATAAGCTTTTTTAAAAGATTATACGGTATTTTGGCATAATAACTTTTTACTACTTGAGACAAAGTAACGTTTTGATAGTTTCGATTTACACGCGGGAATCTGACGTTTGTCGATGGTTCTCCAAATTTTGTTAGTACTGTCAAAACATTTGTTGCGTCTTCGTGTAAATTTTCAAAGCGTCCTATGTAGTCATACTTGATATAACAGGGACGACAAAGTTTATATTGTGGACGCCAATGTATGTCCAGAAGTCTTCCAGCAGACCACATGTCGACAACGTATTGCGCAAACTCTGCAAATGTAGCTTTACCTAAAAACAAACATAACAAGTTGTTAAAAACGTTCAGAGTGTCCGAGATAGATGAGAAATAAACTTGCTAATATTTTTCATTACATAAATACACGCATAATTTTGTCCAACAGATAAAAAACAACATTTTGTATTAACACCGTCACGTGACTACTAAGCTTATCTAGATATCTAGATTAATTAAACAAACTCTACAGTGAACTTAAAGTTCAAAAATTTTTATTTTAATTTAATTTTGTAATACGTTTAAAAACATTCAAATCACACTACTCAACAAATTTTAATGTCAACTATCAGTCACTCAGCACACAGAATTAGTGATAGTAATAGTCTTCCGATACTGTATGTGTGTGATCTTTCACCTCGAAAACCAAACATTATCTTTTTGACTATGGGCAGTCGATACAATATTTACGAATCCCGGCATGGTAAATAGCCGATTATTCATAGGCACTCAAGGATCGCGGTCCTGTAGTACAAAGGTTTGCCGCAAAAAAGTCCTGCAATCGCGAAAATAATAAATGCTAGAGAAGCTGTTTGCTATGAAAGCTGTTGCCAAATTAGAACTTGAAACTATTAGTGAAAACGTATTTCATAGACGTTAATCACAAGTTAAGCGGCAGTTTAAGCCCAGTGTTAACGGCGACTTTTTCTTTCTATGGAGAAACCAAAAATTCGACCCCCACAGAATCAAAACCTTCGATCGGATTGAGATAAAATTTGGCGCGATTGATTTCCTCGGCAAGAGGACCCGCCTTGCAAAATTATATGCAAATCCCTCTAAAGAGAGCTTTTCGGCAATGGGTAAAATATGCGCATTTTTATTTATATATGCTTTTTTCTTCAACGATTAAAACGTCAAACCACGCGGTTTTAAACAAGAAAGTGACATTTAAAGGTTAAAAAATTAAAATATAATATTTATTTTATTTATTCGCAAAAAATTTTTTAAAAAATACAAGGGCGCTTATGGAAAAAATTAAACAATTCTTTAAACGGTCACAACTTTGGCTGTGTATAAGATAGAGTCGTAACTTTTGGTTTTATGTTATGGTTTTCGGGAATGGCCAATTTAATGGTGTCATTCAATTTTGACCCGTATTTTTTGTGGTTGCCATTGCAACGAAATTTGGAACAAAATAAGCTATAACTCGGTTTGTGTAAAAAATATTTGCGTCTATAATGGGGGGTTCGGGAGTGGGCCATTAAATGCTGCCAATCAAATTTTACTCCGACTGATTTTCGTTGCAATAGAAACAAAATTTGGGACAAAATGGGTTATAACTTGTCATATGTACGAGATATCTTTGAGATTCTTGCATCTAACAAAGAGTAATAAGAGCGAAAAAATAAATAATTTTAGTAAGCCTACCATGGTTGACTTCTGTTGCCATGTAACGATGTAAATTTTTTGTTAAAAATTGGCTAGAACTCGGTTAATTAAAGTCTACGAGATGGGCTTAAACTTTAGTTTGACTTGACTTTATAGACGTTTGTAGTCGGCCATTTTACGCAACGGTCCAATAACTGCAATAATACGATTAGTTAAATTAGCATTATTGAATTGTTTTTCGAACCTATATTATGCGTGCGATGCGTGCAATATTAGTTCATTTATTTTTATGGCCATTTAATGAATATAAAAAAAATTTACGGCTTGTGCGGCAGCAACAAGCTGTTGTATAAGCGGAGTCGGCCCGCTATCGCCAAGGTCCACTATCGCCAAGGTCCGCTATACCCAAAGGGAAATAACAAACCAAGGTTCTAGGGTTAGGGTTAGGCTTAGGGTTAGGGTTGAAAGCCTTGGAACATACAAGACAACAGACATTTAGTTTGTTATTTCCCCTAGTTTGTTATTTCCCTTTGGGATAGCGGACCTTGGAGATAGCGGCCTGCAATCGTATAAGCAATGTGCCAAGTCAATGGGAAGGCCAAAATTTCGGCTTTTTACAGCTCCAACATTTTTCAACCGATCTTAATGATACTTGAAACCAAAAAAGATAACTGAAATACGACCCCACATGCAAAATTTGGTTGGTGTGGGACAACGAAAAGAAAGTTTGCGTAGAGATGGCATTTTCCGTTACTTTTTGTGTTTTATTTATCTACTTATTTTATATAAAAAAAAACTGCAAGCAATTCATTTAATGTTGTAAAAGCGCTGATGTAAAACGGCAAAAATCAAAAAGTATAAGCATAAACTAATGTATTAGCTTAGCATTTAATTTGTTCTCGTTAGCCAAATATAAATGTCAAAGTTAATGCATAATGTTCGTGCTTATACTTTTTGATTTTTGCCGTTTTACATCAGCGCTTATAAACATTAAATAAATTGCTTGCAATTTTTTATATATAATATTTGCGGCTTTATTAAAGTTTAAAAGGTCACTAAACAGTTAATTTGTACACAACATCAACTACTATTACCACTACCTTTAGCATCTTGCATTTTGTTATCTGTTTAATATAATGGCAAGCATGTATGTGAAACAGCGATTTTAGTTCACATACCAAATTTCATGCAGATGGGTAAAAAACACAAACGTATACATTAAATTTCTACATTTTCTACTGTTAGCGCCACAACGTTATAGAAGGCGACCTCTCTATGTTTCTCCTCTAACTTCCAGCATGCTTTTCGCGGATGTACGTTTCTTTCGTAACAGGCTTACTATTTCTTTGCACTGCAAGCTACATTACGTGACTGTATAACATTTTAAGCAGTTTGCGTTGTATTGAAAAAAATTGCACACATTCACTGTGCGTAATCGTTGCTTAGCAACATGGATAGAGCCGTTGGCGTGGCATTGCGTAAGCCGATGACTAATGCTATCGTACATTTCACAGTCAGCTGCAACTGAATACCGCACAACAGAACGAATCTTAATCATAAGCGCCCAACTATCTTATAAACGAATTGTCGCAATGCATGCTGGATACTAAGAGAAAAAGTCAAGAGATTGCGATTGGCTGTCGGCGCTGAAGCGGTGGTAAAAAAAGCAGTTATTAGTGATGGACGACATTTAAAAAGGTGACCACGGTCATCTTGAATTTACTACTTTTTTCGATTCTAGTGACATGATCTATTTTCAGTAGCAACTAACCACATTCCTGCAAAATTTTGTAAACTTTTTTCAGTCGGCAGCTGATTTGTTATGTTTGTGTTAAAATACAAAATGGTGGCCGTCGCCATGTTTAATTTCATTTTTGTTCGATTTATAATAATAATAACTAACAATTTGGCGCAAAGCCCAACGTGAGTCCGTCCGGCGCTGTAAGTCCGATTAAGGAAAATTAGGGGGGGAGTAAAATTTTCTCGGCACTAAAGTCACGTAACCCGAACTCAAATGCATTGGCATACGCCGAACGCGCATTGTCAACTTAAGGTAGATCAACATAAGCGCTTATAACTTTGTTCGTCGTGGACCGAATTTTAACCCTAGCTTACACTCTAGTCCAGCCTACTAGGCCTTGGTTAGCTCTCACTTTTTGTCCTTACCTTTGTCTTTGTTTCTCAGCCCTACCTTACACTCTAGTCTTCTTTGTCTAAGCCATCTTAGCTCTGGTGCCTCAGCCTACCTTTTTTGTTTAGCTCTACCCATAGCTTGCCTAACTAAGCATTTTTCCAGGCCGGTCCTTAGTTAGCTCTGGCTCTTCGACCTTACTTAATTTAGCCTTAGCCTTCGCGCTACTCCTTGTTATTGGCCAGCAGGTCTTTGTTTGGCTGCTAACTAAGCATTTTTTTCACACCGGTGCCTGGTTAGCTCTGGCTTTTTGTCCAGCCTTAGTTTAGCCTTAGCCCCGCCCCCCATAGGCTAGCAGGTCTTTGTTTCGTCCAATCAGCCTGTTAGCCTACGGCCTAGCCAGCCTGTTAGCCTACAGCCTAGCCAGTTGTGCCTTATATAAATCCGTCTTTTGTCGCCCATCCGCATTCAGTCTACGGACAACCATCGAACGAGAAACATGGAACCATATCACTCAGCGACGACAGAACCGTATCGGTGAAGAAGAAGGAAAGTCAGTGGACGGTCGTCATCAAGCCGAAAAACTCCGTGAAAAAATTCATCGAGTTTACACCTTACCGGTGAAAATATTACCATTATTTTACATCATATTTTATTTTTTCATCGTATTTGTTGCATACATAGTTTGCGTTTTTGCACACTCGCTAATAATTTTGTTTGCTTACGTTGCAGATAGGCTCAGTTTTGCCTCGGTTTTGACGAGATCGATGCTCAAGTCATCGCAGTACACAAGAACGCCAACGAAAACGATCCACCCGTCAACTATCGTCAGCATATCGGTGGCGGATGTTACGTGTCGGTTATCACATGCTTCAAGTGCGTCGATTTTTGTCAGTTCTACGTACCCTTTGGTGACACCGAAATCAAGCCAACGCGCAAAGTTATCGCTCAGCGCCTCGCGGAGTGGGATCAAATGAAAAAAGTGATAGAGCTCGTCAACATTGCCTATACGGCGTTGGCCAATGCCCTGCTACTTCGGAAACGATCACCAGAATCAGCTCGGTGCACTGCACTGCAATCCGTTCACGCAGTAAGCTGATTTCTGCTGCGTCAGCATCACGTTTGCACTGGCGTTTCGACTACAATACATCGAACATTTCAGCCATACTCCTCACTTGCTCGCAGGTCACTCTACAGTTCGTATCGCTTTTCCTTATTACCGCCAAGTATGGACGATCGCGAAAGTCGACACTACGACCCTAAAATTCATCGCAAACTACACCACAACGCCAACCGTTTCGTTCTGCGAAGATACGACGGCAGAATCAGTGTTGCTGGTGCAGCGTTGCGTTCAAGGACGTGAGACCGCAGTTTGTCATCGCTCACCAGAAGTTGTACGTTTACGGACGCTTAAAGATCAGCAAGCGTATCCTCACCACGCAACGCGACATGTTCTATCATTGCGATCCGGACTGCATACAGCCCCGCTATCCCTACTTTTACATGTGCGACATCGTAACCAATCCTGCGGTCACACGTCATCTCGACGAGTGCGATATCAAACATTTGCATTCGCTGGGCATTTTTTTGTAGTTACAACATTTCTAGCTTTAGCTTGTAGAGTAGAATATGTGTTTGCATATATGTGCATGCTTGTAGTAGTTTGTTCTCGTATTCGTCTCTATTCGTGCGTATTATTATTATTATCGTTCGCTTATTGTCTAGTTTATCGCAACGTATAATTATGCTAATATGTATGCAATCGGTTAGCGCTTTTCGTCGTCGTAATAACTCGTACTTTTTCAAGTTAACAGTATACGCTAGTAATGTTGTACATAATCTACTACTGCTATTCATGTATGTGTATGCCTGTTTGTGAAGAAATAAAACACAAGTTTGTCGTACAAAGTCATTCGTTTATTTATTTATTTATTCAACACACGACACACAAATTTATGAGCTAATACATCGTTAAGCACAGTGTCTGTAGTAAAACGGTTCACAATTTTAGGCATATCTATGCCCCTACTTCTAAGTACGCAATAGCAAATACAATAGTGTCCGCAGAATCTACTAATTGCACTCTGCAATTGTCTGCTGTTAAAAGTCCACGACGACGGGCAGTGTTCGTTCATATAACGTTCAAAATTTGCGGTAGGAGGTTCGCCGAACGAATCGAAATATACTCCGCAACCGTCGTTCACCCACATGCACACCCGGTGACGCCCGGGTTTATGCAATTCATCGGTGTTGACGACCAGTAGACGAGGTTTCGAGGGTAACGTGTCGGCACTGAATACTCCGTCAAAGTCTTTAACACGTGCACGCCTCAGCACGCCTTCTATCTCTCTCGTGTTTATACTCCAAAGTCGAAGACGACGTTTCTGTTGCGGTCTATCCCGATGACGTTTTCAAATTCCGCGTAGGCGATCACCGTCATCGTGGCATCCAGAGCTTAGCTGAATTTCAACGCCAGGCGTACGCTGCCTTGTCTCGCCAGGTTAAAGTGGTCGTCTTCGCCTCAATCGGCTGTCAGGTCGAACGCGTACAGGCTGTATCCGTTTGCGTATTCATCGCGGGTGATGAACAGTCCTTCGTTGGCACCCAGTTTGCCCGTTCCGGCAGAGATGGTGTTGTACGCTCTTATATACTCTCCGGTTGCAAAGTTTAACTGGATGGGTCTCAGGGCGTGTTGCTGCTGGCCGTCCAGGTATAGTCCGATCTTGTGCAGGTTGAAATGTGCAAAGTTGAACGGATTTCTATCTGTGTTGCCGTTAAATGCTCTGTTGTCGACCAGGCCGATCACGATGCGCGTGGGTAATTGTCCGGAAAACAATTTCTCGTGGTTCATATCCAGGTAATTTTGCGGAATGGTAAACGATTTGCACACCAAGCGACGAATGGGGTACTTTGCTGTTCCACGCTCCATAGCTTTAGCGTGAGCCAGGAATACCGAAGGCATCACCTTCACTTTTCGCACAAACAGCGACGCGTGCGTGATCTTGAGTTTGTAATTAGCGTCTCCCATCAGGCAAAATGTGTCTTTGCTGCGAATTAGTTTAATCTTTACGCCGACCTCGTTCAACATGTATCTGTCCTGAAAGAAGATGTCCGCGTGAAGACGACCCATCGTATCGATCACTCGACTTTCTCGCGCCATACGACGTCGTGCAGCCAGCCCCTTGTTAACCGCGTTTTCGTCTTCAAAATCCACACTATCCATATTGCCGGCGGTGTCTTTGTAGTATAGGGCGGATGTCAGCTGGGATTTTTTGGCGTCCATGCCGTAACTCAGCAGCGTCTCGATCATGGCCCGATACGGATACGTGTTGGTCGAGAAAGTTATCAGCGTGCCGTTGAGCGAGATGTCCACCTGCGAAAACAGGCTGTGCAGAAACAGATTGACCGGGCCCACTACGGAGTCGGCAGCAAGGTCCGTGTCATTTTCGTGAGTCACTTTGGCTTTCACGTGCAGCATGGTGTTTGCAAAGTCGACGTAGTCGTCTCCCGAACCGCTCACATCGAACTCGATGGGCGAACCATCTGTTACCGTCGTCACAGGATGATATTCTACCCAGCTACCGTGCTCCATGCTGGTTTGTGTAGGTGGAACGGAAAACAGATCCAATTCTGACTTTGTATATTCGCATGACATGTCGTGCGCAAAAGCCATCATGCAAATATGTCTTTCGAATGCGAGCGTAACTTTCGGCTTTTCTTGCGTCGTTTCAAACGAACGCCTGATCCAGACTGACGAATTAGACTCTATGCAGAGCGTTTTTTACCTTCCGGCACGCGTCGCTTGACGGACTCCTTCAGCGTGCATCCGTCCAACACGTCTTCAACCACGTTCACACCGGTTCTCAGAGCGTCCCTTGCCAGCGCCTTACCGTGAGTCTTGAACAGCGGGATGACGAATCGATGGATGATGTCTCCCAAAACGCTTCCCAGTCCATGTCCTTGTTGATGCCTGCTACCGACGAAAACGGGCATCAACCCGCCAACCTGACGAGAATAGTAGTCCTCGTGCATGTGACGACTCGCGTCGCAGCAGTAAGGTTTTCCCCTCATCGTTCGTGCAATGTCCGAACGACAAATGACGAGATAGCAATGAGCGTGCCCTTTTATAACCCCAAGTACGTGCGACGAAATTCCAGAATGACAAACGATTTTCCGTATCGGAAAGGTACGGGACGACCGCCGTCGGTCATGTTGTTTACCTCCACCGTGTCAAAGTTCTTTTTCTGCAGCGGCACGTATAGTATCGGCTTAAACGTCTGATGCACGTTTCCACGCTTTTTTCTGTCCTTGTCGACTATGCGAAGCAGCGGTGCCTTCGTGTCTCCCACGGTAACGTGTTCCAGTATGTCGCAGTAGATGTACGCGGAGTTGATTTCACCGTTTACCAGAGAAAATCTGCCACTCGTTCTCGCATGATTGCGGTCGTATGCTACGTCTGCGTCGGCAGCCAATATCTCGGCCAAGCTTTCGCTGAATCTAATAGATAACACCATATCCAAAAGTTCGCTGAATGTCATTTCTATATGGAAGACCTTGGGCGTAAACTTGATGTACGGCTCGTTAAAGATGTTTTTTGGCATGTTAAAGTGCATGGCCGCAATCAGATCGTTCATACGTCTGTAGTTGCCCTCGGGAACTATCGCCGAGTGAAAATGCACGTTATCCACCGAGATGGTGTAATAGCATTGCTTTGCAACGACGTTATATACGACGCCAGGAATCGACATTTTCGCCAATCCCACTTCCCAATCGCCCTCCAGTTCCACGCTGTCGGCCAGTTTGGTCGTGTAACAGGCTGCCGTGTTCTTGGGGTAGTACTCCATGGAGCTGTTGGACGGTAGGATCATGTAAAAGCGACTCATCACAGCGATGCGATTTTATCCACCCACGAGCTGAACTTGCTGGGATAACCTTTCCACGACACAAGATACTCTATCTGGCCACCACGCTTTCTCGTCTTTAGTATCCGATCTATCTTGAAGTGCTCGCGACCGGTCTTTAGTATCTTTTGAAGCTCCGGTTTGTAAAACTTGCCTTTTATAAGCTCGCCGCTTAGATCTTTGACTTCGTACGTCACAGGTAGCGTGGGCAGTTGCGACGCAATCTCGAATATTTTCTCCGACCAGTCGCCCAAGTACCCTTTGCAGAACGGTTGTCGCTGCATCGCCATGCGCACTTTATCGCCGATTCGATACTTCGACTTGTAGCATTTCGGCTTGAGCGGATACAGACGAGCTCTGACGTCGTTCTCGTTGTGCGGACCGACTTCCACCGCAGCCATTCCGATCGAAAGGTGGTACGTGTTGTTGTACGAGTGCACGAGATCGTTCAACACGTCCACGTATCGTCGCGTATTCGCGTGGGTAAAATATCGGTACATCTTAGTTTTAAAAGTTCGGTTAAAACGCTTTACGACGCTGGCTTTCAAGTTCTTGTTTTCGCTCGTGTAGAAATGTATGCCGTGTCGGAGTAACATGGACTGAAACGTCGAATTGAGAAATTCGGTACCCTTGTCGCTCTGCACCATGTTGCACGTCCCTTCACTCAGTATCTTTTCGAAAGCGTCGGCAACGCTGCGGGCAGACTTTGTTTTTATCGGTATGGCCCAGGCGCGCTTGGAAAACACGTCTATACCCGTCAAAAGGTAGCGCATGCCGTCGTTAAACGGCGAAAGATTCGAGACGTCTGCCAGATCTATCTAATAAAGGTCCGCTATGCCATTCGCGAACGTTCTGCGTCGAAGGAATCTAATCCTCCGCGGTTTTTGTATCGTGTAGGCGTCTCGGCCGACGAGAAATTTCCTCACATCGGACACGCTACGCCCGCTGTAACGCTGCAAATTACGAACGCTTGAAATCAACCCGGAGCACGGGGGAGGAATAGAATACATTAATATTGGTCCCACTGCAACGTGCGCGTGGCATGGCGACTCGTTTTCTTCTTTTTTTCTTTTTTGTCCGCCACCCGTTTGCGTGGTTCGGGATCCGTAATCCAATTTATTGCCGCCGGAGTCGACTGTTTGGCGGACTTGTCGACGTTCAGATACCTGTGCAACTCGTCGGCGTATTGCCTAACCTTACGATCGTCGGACAGCGAACTGTTGCGCAGAGTGTTAGAGAGACTAAGACTGTGATTGGCCTTAACGACGGCAGCAGTAGGTCTCTGCAGTCGCTTGTATTCCCTATCGAATTCGTCGACCAGCACCAGCTTCTTTGCCGACTGCATCGGTTCTGCATAGAAAGACTACCCGGAGCCGGAGGAAGTAATGCGGCGAGCTGCAGAATCTTTCGATTTCCTCTTGATGACGTGTTTCATGAAAAGATTACCCAAGACCGACAAAACCGGAGGTAGCAACACGCTCAGAAAGCCACCTTTCTGCAGAATCTTGCGTTTTCTTCGCAGCGACGTCTTTCTCGTGGACAGAGCTCTGAGGTCGTTGCGTCTGCAACGGAGGTTTTTCATCTGACGAGTTGTGAGCGAAACATTTCTTTTTATAACATCTTTCGCGCACTCGCTGACGCAGTGGATGAACCCGTTGTCGCATTTGCGAACGTAGTCGCGTCTGGCTTTTTCACCCAATCTGCGGATGCGCTTGAGCGTGGGCAGATAGGTTTTAACGCGAGTGCTCATTTCGGTACGTAGACGTATCCTGTTTCGTCGAAAAATACGTTGGTGCGCAGTCGCAAATTCTCGTCCTGCTCCGGTAGGAGGTCGACGAACAAATAACTGTACGGCTCCCGCGTCGCGTCTTTATATGCTTCCACAGCGAACGCGGACTTGTTGGGATACATCTGACGCGCCAGACTGGCGAACTGGCTCGCGTCTGGCGGGTTCATGAAGAGGACCATGTAGTGGGCGTTCAGACTGATGGTCCGAATGTGCTTATTTTTGTAAAACAGGTTCTGAACGAGAAAGACGGCACTGATGTTGCGATGGTGCGACCCCTTTGTGAACAGGTTGGCGACGGCGCCGTCGGTTTCGTTCGTGAGATCGTCGATCACCAGCAGCGTTGGTTCCCTGCCGTCAAAGTCGTCCAGGTTGTGCATGCCCTGACGGAACGTCATCTGCGGATACTCGCTAAACAACTGCTGATATTCTCCGTAGCAGTAGACGACTCGACGAGGCGGAGTATCCACCATGACGTGCGCATCTTCGATCAACTTGAAGACGAATCGCGTCTTGCCGCACCCGGTAGGCCCCGCCACGAGTGCCGTGAAAGAATGGCGCAAAGGCAAAGTCATATTTCCACTCTCGTCGGTGTCGTCACCGCGGAACGGCGTCGACGCAAACCTAGAAAGAAGACTATCAAGGCGCTCAGCGAACTAACAAACAGCGTCAGCGCTATGTATACGACTTCGCGCTGCTGCTGCTGCTGACAATCGTCAACGAGACAGTCTATCTGGTACGTGCCGTTTGACATTCTCAAGCGACTGACGTCTCACTCGAGTGTGAATGTGCTATTTATAGCCCTCTTTTTCCCTCCCCTTCCCCTTTCCTCTCCGGGGCAAGCGAGGGAGGGAGGGGCCGCCGCGCGCGCGGGCTTTATTTGCCTATATGTGCGCCTATATGTGTGTCGTGCAATGCGTGCAGAATGACCACAAGTGTTTATTTACAACTTTATTTACAAACAATAAACAGCCAGATGTACGATAGGACATTCATCGAGTATAGTTTATTTACAATATATACAACACCAGCAATATTATACGTGCAAAACATATAAGTCATCGTCCATGCGCGCGCGCACGCGCAAGCATACTATATTTACAAGAGAACGACACAACTTAATTTAAAAAAAAAATCAACAGTGAGATGTACGTTCGACCAAGTTTCGCAAATTTGCCCAGTATAATTTATTTACAATATATACAACAGCAATAATAATAATAATATACGCGCAAAACATATAAAACATCGTTTATTGGCATGCAAACATACGATATTTACAAGAGATGGATATATTCGACACAAGCAAACCTAGTTGCGGATCTGTTCGTGACCATACGCTAAAGTCGTCACCCCATCGTCCAAAATGTACCGCTTGTCATCGAAGGCTAAAAGGCATACCTTATTGATTTCCACCGTGCGCACTTCGTGGTTACGAGACTGAAAAAGGCGAAAGGTGGCGTCGGTGGTCAGTTTTGGATTATGTATCACTTCCAAAAAAACTTTGATGACGCATGTGTTTTTTGACATAATTTTTTTATGCCTTTTACCTTCTTCTGCGACTTCTTTCCGCATGACAAGCTATACATTTTGGCTCTGAGACCGACGAATTCGAGGGGAGGAAGGGAGCCGGTCTCGCTTTTCATTTTACCCGGGACGCGATGGTTTTGGACGGAATACAGGGGATGGTCGGGCTCAAAGTTGCTTGTGTCGAATAAATCCATCGCTTCGGGGCTCGCTCTGTGCGGCGCCGTACAAGTTATTAGCATCTAAATAAGTTATGACAGTCGTCGGTTTAATGGGGTCGTATCCTTCGACTAAGGAAATGGTGCTGATTCCACCACGGATCGAGTTTTCGAATGTGAGATATATTTCCGGATCGCATATGAGGTCGAGCTCCACCTATGTATGCTTCAGGGCCATGTACCAAGCCAGGGAGGGCAGAATGGGATAGTAAAAGCAATCGAGGCCGTGCTTATCGAGAACGTTCTGGCGGAAATGCTCAAACACGTCCGCCAGCAGCAGAACGTCCGACATCAGGTAAAAGTCGTGATATTCGCCAAGATTGCGGATATTGAAATAAAACCAATTTTTTTGGGCGCGCTGTTTCTGTGGAAAGCGGTTGGTCGTTAAAGGTATTGTAAAATTTGTTAATTGGCGGAAGCTCAGTCTCCTCGAATTTAGCGCTGCAGTCGACATAAAAATACGGATAAATGCCCTTGGCGAAGGTGTACGGGGTGTCACCGATGTATTTGGTAGTGTGAGGAAAGTTAGGTTTGCCGCTTTTCAAAAGAAGAAAGACCAAATTTTCGAGAGAAGTTGAAAAAAATCGGAACGAGTCGAGAAATTTCAAGTTGCCTACTTGAAACTGGAGGAAGCGCTCGCTATTCAAAGGAATCACATTGACGTCGTCAAAACTGACCTGTTTGTTTTTCGCGACCTTCTCGGTATAGCGTCTTTCAAATTCTTTAATGATAAAATGAGAATCGTAGTTTTTTAAATTGTGGCAAATTACATTGAGCAAATAGGTGTTTGATGAGCACTTTTAGGGCTTAAGTGCAAGGTTGCAATTGCAGCAGGCGGGAAACAAATATTCGCCGGTCACGTGATCGTGATGCCTGACCTTGAAATTCTTACGCGTAAAGTGACACCCGCAATTGTGACAGGTGCTGGCAGCCC
>Ga0056128_1003153_pt1 | contig 20060 bp, 9 predicted proteins | sample WorMetLIZISLAND2_FD_71113 | JGI IMG/M metagenome (GOLD analysis project Ga0056128, IMG submission 71113) | Marine gutless worms symbiont microbial communities from Max Planck institute for Marine Microbiology, Germany - Olavius geniculatus... ... | reverse complement strand
ACGTTGCAGCAATCTCACAGCCGTTGCAACATTGTTTTTCGGGATGATACTTATATGATATCAACAAAACTGATTCCTGTGGCAAAACTACATTAACAGGGTATGTATTTTTGCTTTACTAAACTGCAGTTATATGGTATTGATGATGTAACTGATGCTGTCTATCTGAGAGTACAGTCGAAAATTGCGATAAGTTTGTGAGGCCGTTACAAAAAATTGCACAGGTATTGCTTTACCAGACAAACACAGTTTTATAGCGAAATGTGTGCTTATATATCAGAGCATATGATTCGTGGTGCCCTTTCAGTTGTACCTCATGTCTGGTTAGCTGTTGGTCTAATAAGTGCGAGGCGTGAAGTGCGAGGAGGGTATATTGCGAGAGAGAGCGGTATGCCTGAAAACCGCAGGACTTATAGAAAGACCGCAGGACACCTAAATGATAATTGCAAAACGATTTTTGGACGTGACATCAACACTTAACCTTTCAGTAGTTCATTAAATTTAAATAAACGCCGCTAGACAATGCAAAAATGACAAAATCAACATGCCACCAGATGCCTAGAAACAGGGACAAAATGCCACATGCTGACGCTGAGATGCAGGCCACGTACCTGGACGCCAAGGGTGCGTACGCCGTACGTCAGACATGTGCCAAGACACTTAAATTTACAATGTTGTCAGTGTTTGCACATTCATTCACGCCACTACCGTTCTCAAATTTTGTACTGGACTACTAGCTAAGCTTACAATCAATACGTTAACCGGTATGTGTCCTGCGGTTTTCTTGCACATCCTAAAATATTAGTATCACAATATAACCGCTATAATGTGGTTGTATAATGCTCTAAAATTAAAGAAAACTTATAGTTGTTTTCTGTTTTCAGCACTTTTTGGTGGTTATTCAAAGTGTCCTGTGGTGTCTTGTGGTGTCCTGCGGTTTTCAGTCATACCCTGAGAGAGTGCGAGGAGATTGTGTGCTATTTGGGAGGGGGCGTGAGTAACAGTCGGCATCAAAACATGCACCAACCACCATTGCTCGTGTCAAATAGGCCTACAGTGTAATCAAGACGTTCATTTTATGAAAGAAAAATCATTTAATTTTAAATAGAAATGCAACCGTCAATGCTCACACAAAAGTCAGTTTAAACGTCATGATGTACACAATATTAAGTGTGAACTATGTCTTATGCGATATTCATTCATAGGGGTGGATCCAGGAATTTGCGAAAGGGAGGGCCGGTCTCTTTCTCTTCTCTCCTTTCCCCTTCCTTTCCTTTTTCCTTTACCTTCTCTCTTTTTCTTTCTTTTTTTTCTTCCCTTTCCCTTTTTTTCCTTTCCTTACCCTTCTCCCTTTCTTTCCCCTTCTTTTTCCCCTTCCTTTCTTTTAGAAGTAGGCCCCCTTAAACCATCTAATCAGTCTGGGAGAGTGCTGCAAGCTTCGCCAGTGGGGTCTGGGGCGGAGCCCTGGCCGAAATCGAATTTGGTGCATTTTAGCCTGAAAGTATGGCATCTGGTGGCAACATTTTAAATTATTTTTCTCAGAATCAACTGACCAAATTTAGTGCATGCAGTATAAACAATAAAAGCAAACAAGGGTGGCAGATTTAAAAGGGAAGTACAAATAAGCTGCAAGTGAAGTGAGCAGAAAAAAATTTGAACTGTTGTATGCAGAATTATGTCTGACGTGTGTGTAACCAGTAATACAATAAATCAATTTAAAAATTGTTTGAAATGGGAACTGCAACTGGAAACACATAGTTAACCCCAGTATTCTGGTGGCTTTGGTGAATTCGATGAATTGTCACATTAGCTTTAAAAATTTTTGAGCATCAGAGCAGTAGACCCACCCCGTGCCTGGCAGGATTTTTTTACAGTATACAAACACCAGCCATCAAAAGCCTTCAAATACTGCTGGTTGTTAGGATGCTGCACTGGAAGACCGGTACCTAGTATGTCATGAGCTGGTCTGCTATACATTTTCCCAGGGTGGACTATAGCAGCTACTGGCACCAGCCAATGTGGGTGGTCTCCCAGGTACAGCATGGCTAGGCCCAGCCTCCCGGGACTGCGGATGCGTCCGTCTACGAACTGCAGATCCGCACTATTTTGTGCGGACGCGGACTTACGCGGATTCTGTTCCGTGATGAGTGTTTTTTGCTAATAACTGCTAACGGGCTTTGGAAAGCATGTTTAATCTCTGTCTTGCTTAGCAAAATGTATTACAGTTTACAAAGCCATTCACTGCCGTTACTGATTAATGATTATCTTACTTAGGCCTACTAAAGACTAGGCGTATTTAGTGCGGACGCGGATTGACAGCGGATACAATATTTCTCGCTTGTTGCAGACGCGGACTGACACGGATTTTTGGTCAAAATATGTAGACTGACGCGGACTCAAAATTTTGGGATCCTCGCATCTCTGGTAGTCATGCTATAGTTGGTGTCAGTTTCTTCAATCCCTATACCGGCTGGGTGCAGCTTGTGCTCAGTGAAAAATAGGGGAGAAATTTGTTATGGGTGTAAATTAAAACTTTTCCTCTATTTTTTATTTGAGCAATCTACACCCTTAACAAAACTTCCCCCATTATAGAGAAGAAGAAGCCCAAGGGGTGGGCCGTTGGGGGGTGGGAAACTTGAGTTCAAAAGTGGGAGAAAATTGAGCCCGAAAATGGGAGGAACCTGAGCAAATATTGGGAGGGGAAGTTGCATTTGATTTCGATTCCAGATTTGGGGGGGTAGAAGCCATTGGTTGGCGTACACTTGGGGGTGAGTTTCAGAGATGTGCGAACTGGACGTGTCAGTCCATGGACGCAGATCCGCAGAATTTTTTTGTGAACGCGGATTCTGTTTCGTGACCAATGTATTTTTTCCAATATAAGTTAATAACACAACAGAAAAAAGTGATGTGTGTTGAGATGTGCGTAGCATGGTAGCACTGGAACTAAGTAAATTGTAATCTGCTATAGGCCTAGATGTAGTGGCCTATTCAGTGGTGATCACAGAAAGATTTGAGCGCGGAGTGGAAAATGAGCTCTCTTCGCTCTATTCGCATGCTTTGATCAAGGGATGTCTTTGTCATTACGTGGCTTAATATTGATTGTGCTCTCTCGCTTTTGCATCGCAATGCCCTTTCCCAGGTGTCTCTGTATCGTCGGACTTTATGGCAGTATAGAAATGATATATTATTGTTACTGTTAGATTATCATGCTGTCTCATAACTCATCGACACACTTACTGAGTTTCTAAAGCCATAATGTTCTGTCTGCAAGAGTCCACTTTAGAGAACTAAGCTGTGCACAATTTGTGCGGGCTGTCACACAGTTATGATACTGCTGCTGAGTCAAGTTCAAGGTGGTAAAGCCCTGAGTCAACTTGCAGCTGTCTGGCATTGTCCACTTTGGTTTTAAGTGGCACAGTACAAGTTATATATACCGTGGGAAAATATCTGCTTTTGCCTTAGTGGGGACATGTCCATAATCCATTTCAAAGTTACGAATAAAGTAGATTGTACTGTACAGGGAGCATCGGAGAATGTCAAGTGATTGGAAGCTGGTTGCAGCGGTTATTGTTTCACTGGAAAGACTGAATTCACAGTTGTAAGTTTTTTTATTCAATGTGTGTCATGTATGTTATTTTACCATACAAAGATATGAAAGCTGATGCGTATCATTTTTGATATTGATTTTTATTTTAAATGTTCTAGATTTTTTTTATTGTGACTGGTTCAACTGTTGGCTGTGACCTACACTGTGGGCATAAAAAACGCCAAATTGTTTTCATCATAACTTGAAGAAAAGTGATCCAATTTTAATAAGTTTTCGTACGAATATTCCTGATACAACTGGCCATCAAATGACTGTTTAATTTCCCACCTCGCCCATTGTCTGTTTTTACACTACCTGGGGAAAGAAAACGAACAAAATATTGCATTTTAATCACTTTGGTATTATTGCTTAATCAAAACAACACACAAAATACACATTTTGTCTATGTTTTCATCATTTCAGCTGCCGTGATAGTTTGTCAAACTGTCCATTTTTAACTGCCTACAAAAATGTTTGAAATGTTGGCCCACGAACATGGGCTTGGCTCGGAGACACTTTCTCCATTCGTTGATAGCAACATTGATAACGTTCTTCTCCAGGCCAATCCAGACTTCACCAGTTGCTTCTTGAATTCAACAATGTTCCTGAATGTGAAACCTATTCAATAGATGTGCTGGCGGCACAACAGTCAAACCTTGTAATTGATTGGCTGTTGGTGGCCATATATCCAGAAAGATGAAATTTTATAAAAATTTTTTGTTGATTTTAATGCATATTTTGTTTCTTCTGTTTTTCCCAGGTAGTGCAGAAGCAGATGTTGGGTGAGGTAGGAAACTGAACGGCCATTTGATGGCCAGTCATGAATATGTGTACCAAAAATTATTAAAGTTGGATAATCCTTCTTCAAGTTATGGCCAAAAAAATTTGGTGTGTTTTTTATGCCCCACAGTGTATATAACGTAACGTAACGTAACTTGCCCCATAGTTAGCATCGCCCTCTCACAGCTCTGCTGTCTTCGGATTGGTGCTCATCTCTGTTTAACGCCCTTAGCCGGCAGTGAGTGCAAACACAACTCAGCTATATGGGGGCGGTAGGCCACACCTCTCCCATATACTGCCATTACGTTCCAGGCGATGAGGCTGGTACCAAATTATACTGCTTGGTGACAGAGGCACGTGTGTGAACAACTTGCCCAAGGTACTTGGCAGTCCACCGGGCCGGAATCGAACCCGCAACCTCGGGGTTACAAGTTCGACCTGCTACCAATACACTACCAAGCCATCTATATGTGCTACTATATTCCTGAAGTTGCAGTGCCTTAGTTTTCTGCCTTGTTCTCACATAAACATAATTTGATTTGATTATTATTTTTACTTTTTGATATGATTCACAAACTTTATAGACTTTGAATTAGTGCAGTTGTTGTTAGAAAGATTAATAGGTACAGGATAAAGCTAACTTTCTCACGTAACATTAACAATATCACTGGCAGTTCGCTTTTAATATTAAATAATTGATTAATTTTGCTGCTTTGTTGTGTATAATGTTCAGACCAAGGTTTATTTACACTGTTGATTGGTAGCAGGAAGGGCATTTGTCTGCGTAAGTCCCATTTGTTTTTCATTAGATGATGTGGCCTGAACTGTGTTATCTCCAAAAAGAAGGCAAATTGGACCATATCCAAAAGCAGTAAGTAGTGATGAGCAGTAAATCTGGTGAGATGTAGATAGGTAGTTTGTATGTGCACAACAGTTGCAGAATGACTATTATTGTAGCTGTTTAGCATTATTGGACCACAAAAGTCAGAGAGATTTTTCTTCACCAATGCTAACAACACTGTCCCCAAGTCAGAAATTTCACACAACCGAATTTGTGTGATGTTTAAGTTGCAGCTGTGTTGCACAGTATACGAGTCATTTTTGACATCTTAATACAAAGCATGGTTGTGGTGTTCTGTTGTAGATTCTTAAACCCTGAGAACACAAGTGTTTACGTATCAGCTGGTAATGCTGCAAGAAATTAATTTATTACTCATACTTCAGTTTGTGCAATGCACTTGGTTTGCCCGAAATGGTTTACTTGCCATAACAATTCACAAAGTTTACTTTTGGTTTCTGGCTTCATTTCAAGTAACATAAATTGAAGTGAGTTAGAAAAGTGGGCGAGTTAAAAAAACCACTAGGTGTGCTCTGTCTCAAAAAACTGTCGCATTTTGTCATTGTCCATATCTTCACCAAATAGTAACCGATTTTCCCAATTTTTTCACTGATACTCACTTTTCACTCTGTAAACAGTTTGTTATGAAATAGTTATTAAATATCTCACCACACCTTAAATGTTTTGCTACACTACCTTGTGAAATATAGATATTCAAAAATCACTATTATCAGAATAAATACATCCCAACATTTGTACAATCTTGTGGACTTTGTAACTCTTATATATACTGTATGTTAGGCCTAAACTGTGCATATGCTTGCATTCTGTCAAGTTAATGTATTAAACGAATATGATGATGATGATGATGATGATGTAAAGCTTGTCTTTTGAAATAATTTTCTACTAATTTGCATACAAAAATTAAATTGTGTTTAGTTTTTGATACATGGCCAGCGTTTGTAACCAAAAACAAATGATGTTATTGTGAATAATGGTTTTTAATGCAGTGACAAAATGCTGGCATTGTAATGTGCCATTCAACAACAAAGACAAGGCAGTGATTAAAAATTTATACCAGTTGAAACAATACGGTTTGCAGAGGATACTGACAGAATTTTCGAAGACAAAAGTTGCAAAAGGGTAGGACTGGGGATTTTACTAAAAAAATTGAGAAACGCGAAGCACCGACTAAAGGCATGAGGCTGCAGACCGAAACGCATGCATATTTGAAGAGAATGGGACCACTGTGGATGAACTGCTAGACCAGTAAGCTAGGAATACCAGAAACAAGCGTATTTTTCAACACACCAGATACCCAAGGAGATGGTTCTAAAACAGTGTAGCAGCGTACAAGTAATTTGCTGCGATCTTAGTGTGAAGTGTCTTGTTCTTTTACCAATGTGATTGTTGCTTATTGCTAGTTTTGCTTACATTTATATTTTACAAGGTAGTGTAGCAACATAGTTGAGGTGTGGTGGGATATTCAATAATCACTTTATTGCCAACTGTCCAGAGAGTGTGCTAGTGAAAGAATTTTGAAAATTGCTTAATATTTCGTGAAGATATAGAAAAAACAAAGTGTGACGTTTTTTTTGAGACACAGTGTATTTAAAGCTTTTTTGTTGTTTGAATCTGTTCAGTCGCTTCACTGGCACTGGTTGAGACAGGGGAGGGGGAGCAGTCAAGGAAATGTCTTTATATCCATAAAACTTGGTTGAAAAAATGAAAGTATTTCACAAATTTTCTTTCTCATCGGTGCATATTTGTAACAAATAATAGAGCTATTTATGTCGATATTGGTTAATAATGTATCAATAACATATTGAAATTTTACTGCTGACACATCAAACTAGTTTTTTTTCAGCTTTGTAACACTACTTTTTAGACAGCGTACTGCTGTTGTGTGTGCATTCTTCTCTGTCTATTTTTGCTTCGTTAGGTTTAGTTATTCTTATGCTAACATGATAACTCCAGTAGGAACATGAGCTCGGGGCTGTGAGGTTTGTAAAATATGATTTAGGTTCAGCTTTTCTTTTTAAAAATGCGGTTTTTGGTTTATTATCTTGCAAAAAAAAAGTTTTCGGTTTGGTTTTTGTTTTTTTTACTGTCTGAATGCCATATCCTGTTCACATGTACAATTCGTCTACTTGACTGCGAAATTGCAAACTTCAGTTATAGAATAAGCCAGAAAGATGGCTTTGCATGTTTGCATGTCCCATGGCAGTCCATTTAGCCAATGCACTTAGCCTATTTTGGCAAGCAGACAAGCACTTCTTACACTGCATGACTGCATGGTGGTAGACATACTAGCAAAATGCCAAGGATGTATATAGCATTGCTAAGTTGACTTCTATTTCCACCAACATAAGGACATTCGATGTTGTTTCAGTGTGTAATTAGTAGCAATATTGTTACATGCTACTATTTAGGTTACGAGCATTTGATGCTAAAAGGTCTGTTTGATTTCATTGCACTGAGGCCTTAGTAGAGCCATACAGGAGTTCAGCATGGTCTAATAGTTGTGCTGTTTATCACTGTAAGCCATCATTTGAAGAATTTTTACGCGCGAAAGCAGCTATGCTTTCAGCGCGTCTTAGCTATAGCAATTCTGTCCGTCCGTCTGTCCGTCCGTCTGTCTGTCACACGGGTGGATCAGGCAAAAACGGTCCAAACTAGGATCTCCAAATTTTCACCATCGGCTGCCTGGAAGACGCTAGTTTCAGGAACCGTAAAGCTTTTTCGTAAATTCGAAGGGGGCACCCCGAACGAGGTTGCTAAATGAGAGGGGGGTGGTCAAAATTTGCGATTTTTGGCCAATAACTCGCTGTATCTCAGTAATCAGTAACGGTGCGAGATAAGGCCTAGGTTACTAATAATCACTAATAGGAAATCGTATACTGGCTGTCGATTGGCGCCGAATTCAATGACCTTGGATGACCTTGAACGCCAAAATAGGGGGTTTTACCGATTTTTTCGCGATATTGGGCTGCGCAAGTTTATATCATTCACAAGGAGGCGCCATCGTCGCCAGCGCCACACGCGCCTATGGCCGATGTGTATTATGGTCCCAATGGGCCGAGTCCAAGTGATATGCGATTTTCGAAACTATAACTACTGAACTGGAAATGCTATAGGCTTTCGCGCGTCTCATGAGCTTTGCTCAAATTTCTTGTTGTTAACAGTTCCAATGGTCGATCGATGTCTGTCTCAAGGTATCCACAATGCAACTAAATTACTTCGATTGACATGAGTGAAGACCATCCAAAAACCGATAATTTTTTTAAAAAGTCAAATTGCAGAAACTGGATTTTTAGTTTTCAAAATTTATGGTCAGTTTGGTTTGAACTGAAAACCGAAATTTTCTTTGAATTCCACACACCCGTATTTTATAGACATCATTTTTTTGACCGTGTCTTTAAATTTACATTTGAAATAAAATGGGACATGTACAGGTGGAGACATGACAGTCAGGATTCAGCAGCCACTGGTAGGAGAGCAGAAGCATTTGTCCATTAATTATGAAATGAAAACTGATGTAGATTTGGAAGTTACTGAGCCAGCTCTGCATGTAAAGCCTGAATCAGTCAGCTCGGAGGAACAGGAGACTAATGTCTCACAGTCGTCAGTAAACCGCACTGGCAACTGCTATCCCTGCTCCGTTTGTGGGAAAGCTTTCATGCAGCAAAGCCAGCGAGATGCGCATGTGAACCAACATTTTGGAAGAAAGCCGCATGAATGCAAAAAGCCACTGAAAAGTCTCAGTGAAGCTAACTGTGATGTGAGGCAGCACACATGTATGCAGTGCAATAAGCAATTTAAGACTTTGCGAACACTTAATGCCCATATGAAAGTACATACTGGCATCAAGCCATATTCTTGCTCAGATTGTGGGAAATCATTCATGCATTCAACACATTTGAATATTCACAGGAGAATTCATACAGGAGAAAGGCCATATGCCTGTACAGTTTGCACTAAACGGTTTAAGGAGTCATGGTATCTATCCATACATATGGAAACGCACAGTGAAGCAAGACTGTATGAATGCCCGACATGTTTTGCACGATTCAAGCAAAGAGGTGCCTTAAGAAGTCATCTTGCAGTTCACTCTGATGATCGGCCTTATCAGTGTACACAGTGTGACAAAAGGTTTAAATTTTCAAGTAGGTTGAGAATTCATGAAAGAGTACATTCTGGTGTCAGACCATATTCATGTTCTGTTTGTGGAAAGAGTTTTGCACAATCGTCTGCTCTTACAACACACATGAGAATACATACGGGCGAGAAACCTTACGTGTGCTTGGTGTGTAATAAACAGTACATTACTTCTAGTTTACTGAATGTTCACAAGAGAAAACACGATAACGTTGAGTTCAAATGTGATACTTGTGGGAAGTCGTTTAAAACGTCTGCATGTTTGAATATGCACAAGAGACATCACGCAGAAGAAGACCGTCACCGATGCACATATTGTGGTAAGAGTTTTGTGTCTGCAAGTACTTTGAAGATACATGTCAGCGGCGTACATTTAGATGAAAGGAAGTATCCATGTACTTATTGTGACAAACGATTTCGCCAAGCACAACAGCTTCAGACTCACATTAGAATGCATACTGGTGCTAAACCATACAAGTGTACACTCTGTACTAAATCTTTTGCATACAGAAATGCTCTTTATGGACATGTTAGAATTCACACTGGGGAAAAGCCATATGAATGTTCCATTTGCAATAGGAGGTTTACTCAGTTGAGCACCATGAAGCAACATCGTGAACTTCATACGGCGAAGAAGTCATTTTCATGTGATAAATGTGATAGGCGTTATGCTTGCAAAAAGAACCTTAAGAGACACTATACAATACACTCTGGGGAACTTCCTTTTGAATGTCCTGTGTGTGAGAAAAAATTCCACAACCGTTACGCTCTGTATGACCACAAACGTATTCATAGTGACATTAAGCCACATGGCTGCCCGTACTGTGGAAAACAGTTTAGGTCTGTGCAAGACATGAAACGACACACTACAACACACACTGGTGGAGCAAGTTATACCTGCAAGCACTGCTCCCATCAGGTTCGCTCATGGAAACAATACAAGAAACATCTCATTGATACACACAATGAAGGCAGTAGGCTTGCATGTAACCTTTGTCCAAGGAAGTTTCTGTTACCTACCGAACTTAAACGTCACTTGCTGAGGCACAGTGGCGTGAAAAATTACGTTTGCAATGAATGTACAGCTCAGTTCTGGAGAGGAGATGCACTTAAACGCCATCAGTTTTATCAGCATTCTTCTGGCGATGGACGCTATGCATGCGGCTTCTGTTTGCGTGCGTTCTACAACAAAGCTGAGGTTTATAATCATCTTCCAAAGTGTCCTGCAAAATGATGTAAATGTTGTGGTGTCAGCCACTCGGCCCCATTATTTTCCTGTGCATTAAGGCAGGCTGCTTGTTCTGGTGACTGATTGTTACCTTCCTATTTTCCAGTCTCTGGTGATTAGCCTTTTTTGGTGTGACAGTTTAAATGTATTTTCTCAATGACATTGTAGTTATGTGGTATTTCGTTGTGTTTTTAAATCCGAGTGTTAGGCCTAATTTGTAGCGTTTCCATCTTGATATGTAATTGATCTTGGTCTGAAGTGTCTAAGCATACTTTCAGTGTCACCCATGGACGAATATGCACTTTTCGCAGAATAATTTACAGAAGTCGTAATGTTGTTATGATATGTGTTTTAGTAAACTTGACGATAATGTAGTGAGTGCTTTGTATTCACAATACAGTTCTCCTTGTATTCAACATTGTGTGAATGGTTGCTTATGCACAGACAACATAAACCAGTTCTGTGGTGCATGTTCTGACAGCTTCGGTTTTGTGCATATTTTATATTGTGTTTGATACTAGGTTTGTCAACTTTGGTCTTCTGTATTTTTACCAGGTTTGTTTCCAGGGGGTTCATTGGTATTCGAACCCTTACTCATTAGCTGGAACCAGGAAACTTTGCTTAAAATAACTAAAAACGTAACAGCCAGAATCAGTTTTCGAGCTATAAATGCACAGAAAAATGTGTCTATGACTGGGGCTTTGCCTGGGACCCCACTTGAAGAACTTCCAGACCCCCTGGCTGTACAAATGGAGGGCTGCGAAGTGGCCCAGGTAGCCAAACCCCTTTTGTGAGTCTGGCTACGGGCCTCTTCACTGTGGTTTTTATTATTTCATTTTTATCATGTGTAGAGTTAGTTTTTTGGCTTTCTGTTTGCATTATGGTAGGCACAATAGCTGATGATTATAATAATCATATGAAGGTCATTTGATAAATAAGTTACAAAACAGCGTAATTCTGTTAGCTTTTGATATCTAAAAAAATCCAAAATATACGTTTTGTATTGAATCTTATTCTGAACACGTGTAGAAATTTTTTTTGATGACGATGTTATTATTGTGACGTTATCTGTTCACGGAACACAGCCTACACATGTATTATTTTCCCCACTAGTAATCTATCATAACTCGCAAGTGACAAACAACATAGACATGAAAAATATGAATAAACTCAACAAGTTAACACCATCTCATTAAATGCTAAAGACTAAAGTTAAATGCTAATGTTTCATTTTACAACATATCCACTGAGTTCGCTCAAACATTTGTCCTATCTGTCGGCAAACTTCTGAATGCCCGATGCAAAGAACGATGTTGGCTGCTGTCCATGCCACTGAAGAACGACTACGCACCTCATTAGGCCTATATGATACACATTTTGCCCATCTGGCATTTTTTCACACCAAACGTAAAGTGTTCGCTTCGTAATGCACTTGTCGCCATATATTGAATGCATCTCAAAATGAATCTGATTTGCATTTATTTTTTGCCCACAAAAATACAATAACGGCATGCTCTTTGTTACCCGAAGATTTCAGTGGCAACGTTGCAGCATTTCATGTCTATAAGTGACGTCAGTGTGATGTCATCGTAATAAAACTCACAGCTGCTACCCAGAATTAAATTTCCTACAAATGTATATTTTGGATTCTTAATATGTGGAAAACCAACAGATTGACGCTGTTTTGTAACTTATTTATCGAACGACCCTAGTATTAATAATAATGACAATATATATACAAAACATCAGTTTATAAAATTATTAACGGCGACATGCAATGACTGACACATCGAAAACAGCAAAAATCATAAAAAGGTGATATCCAAAATTACCACATATTTGAAATTTCCGAGGCCATATTGCTTATTCACTATACAACTTCTATGGCGCTACAATGACGATTAAGGGCCGTTTATAGGTGAAAATTTTCTACATAGACGTGTTTTTGAAGGCCAAAATGATTGCGCATGCCCCGCGTCACGTGACCTGTAGGCAGGGGGTCAAAAATGACCACATATTTGGAATTCCCATGGCCACATTGTCTTTTCACTGTGCAACTTTTATGGGGCTACGGCTACGATTAAGGGCCGTTTATAGTTGGAAATTTTATACAGGAGCGTTTTTGGCCGAAAATTTTCAAGTCCGTTTTGGCCCAATTTTTGACTTTGGGGGGATTTTTCAGGGGTTAGATATTAACTTTGAATTTTCTACCCCTAAAAAGCACACCGTTGCGTGAGACCGCGTCGTTTGAGCCATCGTGCGTGAAAATCCGCTTGGCGGTCTGACCTGTAGGTCGTTCAACAAAAAAGGTATAGGCCTATATAATACTAGAAAAATTTTCGTTATATTTCACCCATTTGCCGAGAAGCCCACAATGGACGGATTTGCAGGAAATTTTGCACAGGGGGTCGTCTCGCGGACGTAATCACCTGTTTCAAATATTGTGTCGATCGGTTCAGGGGTTTCGGAACTGCGAGGGGTCGAATTTTGCCATTCTCTATTGACTTAGCTGGTCGCCGTTAACACAGGGCTGCGCTACCGCGAGCCTGTGATCACAGACTTTGGCTACAGACGTTCTGATATTATGATGATAAACTCATTTACAGATGCATAATTTTGTCAGCTGTAAATGACACGTGCAGAAATGCTGAATTCGTGTGCCACTGGTTGCCTCCGTCCATCTCTAAACAATCGCTATGCCTAAAATTTTTATCAGACCTTCAGAAATATCAATGCAGTTTTTAGTTTGCTTTCAACGTTTACTGAAAGAAATGTTTGCATCAAATCTGTTATGCTGTAGTAGGCCTATCTTGGACATCTTGTGTTGTTTTCTGATTGCTTACTGATTAATTGATGTTTAAGTCTGTGCTATTATTTTACTTTTTATTGCGACTGTGCTTTGTTTTTTTCTCTCTCTCTCATGTTGACTATATGAACTGTTTTTGACTAATTGTTAAATTGCTAGTTGCTGACTGGTACAGCTATGCATAGCTATTGGACATTGTAGTCATTATGTAGTGTAGTGTTATGTTTTTAAGCTTTTTCTTTTCTGTCTTTATTGTATCTGTGTGTGTGTTTTTCATTCGTTGTGGGCCATGCAGTCTGAATTAAACTCGGTTGAATTTCACTGAAAGTATTATTACTTTGTGCAGACTGCAGTGCTGTAAACATGAGCCATTATGTTTATCGCAATTTGCAAGCAACTGAAATTAGTAAACTACAGCTGATCATAGCCTTATACGTCGTCAACATTTGACTGATAATATTCATACTGACGTCATACACTTTATCTTCATTGCGACTAGGTCATTTTTTGACAAAAAAACTGACATGACATAATTCTGCTTTATGATAAATAAGTAAATGAAAGAGTAAAAACATTGTAAACGAATATTTCTAAGCCACAAATGTCATGCCGGTTAGTATCGCTCTAACTGCAGCTACAGTATGCACGGCGTGCGTTTGCACAAAGCGTCTCGACGAGACGCAATGGCTTGAGACCCGAGACGAGACTCACTGGGCCGAGACCGAGACATATTGCTCCGAGACGAGACGTTAGTACGTCTCGAGACTGTCCCGAGACTGAGACGTTTCGACCGAGACCACATCCCTGTAAATGTCATATCATGGCCGGAGTTATTAACTGCAACACGTTCGAGTTTCTGATTAACTAACCCGCCCTCGGAGGTTCACTACACTTTGGTTTTCACAGATGTGTCCACTATACAGTGTGTTAGTTTGTTTTTTGTGAGCTGTGTAATATTACACGGCATATCATGAAATGGAAATAAAAATAAAATTCTCCAAATTTCTGCTTTTTCGCTAGACTGCATCCAGAATCACATTATTTTAGTCCTTGCACTGGACCACAAAATCGACAAGTCTTGCTCAGCTGCAGCGTCGTGGGTCAACAATAGCTGGGACAGAACTTAGTTGCAATTCAGCATGCTGACAATTTCCGATAGAGGAGATTGTGGGTGCTCGGAATTTTAATTATTCCCCCTTTAACTTCCCCCTAATGGGAGTCAAAGCTACAAATTTTGCATTTCTGGAGGAAAATTTTACAAGAAGAAAAATATTTTCCGACAATGTCCCGACAGCCCAAAATTTAGGGGACGCTGCTCCTCCCCCCAGTCACGACGCCACTGTTGCTCAAGGCTCAGCTAAGTACTGCTTGCGGGCAGCACCAGTCGCTTATGCGAGCAGTAATGAGGTGGTGCCATTTAGCGAATGACAGCCCAGTTGCTTTAAGCAGTATCATGCACGCAACAAACTAAGTTACAAAAAACTCATTTGACCTTGACCTTTGTCTTATATGACCTTAAAATTCAGTAGGGTGTTAGAGGCTGTGGTGGTACATGTTCGTGCAGAATTCCATCAAGCTAGGCGCAGTGGTTCATGAGTTATCATGTTGACACAGAAAAAAATATTTTAAAAACGTTGCGATGATGCTGAAAACAATGCTGCTGCAGCCGTCAGGCGCTTCTGTCCATATACCTGGTGGGCATAGGGGAAGGAGTTTTGATAAGGGTGTAGGCCTATACGATATAGATTGCTGTCGCCAGAAGCGCTGTTTGCTTGCTGATTAATTGAACCGCCAAACCGTCTGGTGACAGGCCTCCGCCAGGACCCGTGGGGGGAGTTTATAGCGCTCCCAGATACCTTACCTAGATTAAGGATGTGTAGCTCCCGTGAAGGGGAAGAGGATGGGCTGATGGAACAGAAAAAAGAGAAGAGAAAGGGCAAAAGGAGGGAAAACTGGGGAAGATAGCCTACTAAAGGAAAGGGTGATAGGCCTAAATGATGAAGAGGGGTGGGAAAAAGGAAGGGAAAAGGAACGGAACGAGGGGGGACTTGAGACCGATTTCGATTCCAGATTCGGGGGGGGATAGAAGCCCCTGCCTGCTTTCGCTTTCGCGGGCAGTAAAACTAGCAAGCACTAGGAGCGGATCCAGGCATTCGTACACAGAATTTCATGGCCTTTTGGTTTAAACGTGACTGTATTGCTGTACCAAACATGAACATTTCGCGACTTTTTTGTTTTTAGTGAGCCCATAAGCATACTTGAGATAAGACGCACATGCGTAATGCGCTTTCCTATCAGAAAGGTCGCAAATAGGGTATTAATTTGGCGTAACGAATTTGTTTGTAGTCATCCACACAAAACGTTGACGAAGGTGGCAGGCTAAGACAGTTTTAGAACACAGGCCTATACAATGTATTTTCACAATGACAGAGATTGCCGCTATACGCTGTGGCAGAACAGTTCACGTGAAATATCCATCCCAGGAAATATAGTTATCGGAGTAAACTGTCACCGTGGGAACTATTGCTGCTGCAGCTGCTGGTGTCAGAGAGCGGTGCGTTCTCTGTATCGCAGCATCTCGGCACATACTCGCCGCAGCGTCGACGTGATGTCTTGGGCGCGGTGGTCGTCACAGCAACGGAACACGTGGCACGCGAAACCAGCGCCAGACGGCTGCGGCGACACGAACGCAAAGTGACTGCTGCAACATCATCATCATCATCATCAGTATATATTAGCCTATCATCCACGTACACATTGCTACAGCACGTGCGCTAAATAGGCCTAACGAGCACAATCGACGTCGGTCGCCAGTGCCAACATCAGATTCGGCTGTCCGTTTGGAACCCTACAGTGTTTCTCCACTGAATCAAACAACGTTCATCGTTAATCTTGCCATCGTGATGAAATTAGAATTTATTCCTATAAAAACTGAACTTGTTTACGCCGGCAGATGAACTACAGTAGGCCTAGTAGGCCTATGCGTCATTTAGTGAAAATGATAGCCTACGCGAATAAACAAAACTGCAAGAGCATCTAACAAGAGAGGAAACTCAAATATCAAGAGGGTTATTAATGGCTTTGGCCTACCCTCCATGTGTGTTGAGGCCTAGTAGAGGAAAAGATATGAGCAGCGAAACGCGAAAGAAATGTCTCGAGACTGAGGTGTCAAGTCATTTCGCAAGTTGGCGCTACAGGAAACTGGAAAAGATCTTCTGCCGAATCAGTGAGACGGGAGACCATGCACTAGGGAATATATTTCATCTGTTCAAGAGAAAAGCCTTTACTGGCTGAACTAAGCCTTGGCCCTGTAGGCTGGGCACCGAATAAGGCAGAAAAACGTGATCAAAACACAAAATGATAACACAAAAGAACGGAATGCTGAATATAAAGGATATTAACGAAAACAGAAGTGTCCTTGGTGTTGCCTGTAAATCAGGCTGTTATCAACGGGTCGTCGTTTCTTGTTTTGCGATTCTTTTGTGATCGAATGTCAAAATTTGCTAGATACAGAAAGCGAAAAGTAAAGCGCTCAGCGGTGAAGAGTCCCTTATGACCCTGTTGAGCTGTCTAATTTTTACGCGCGACAGCAGAGTGCTTCGCGCGTCTTGTATATAGCCTATGCGTCTGTCTGTCCGTCCGTCACACTGCTGTATTTAACAAAAACGACGCAACCTAGGATCAAAAAATTTTCACCGTGGCTGCCACAAGGACTCTAGTTTCTTGTGACAAAATTTCGAGACTCTGGGTCAGGGGATTTTCCTCGAACGAAGGCGTCAAACAGGGGTACCCCCTACAAAAGTTCTTACTTTACCTATATTGGCTCGTCTAGCGTGAAAACGTTTGCAAATAGACACAGACATGCTGCTTACTATAACAAGCACTCGTGCCGAGCTTTCCGGAATAGTAACATCGATGACTTTGAACGATCTTGAACTCTCAAAATAGAAAGTTTTTCGTGAATTTTTCGCCATTTTTAGGCTTCAGCGCATGAAACGGCTGGAGATAGACTAAGACAATTTGCACATAAATTTTTCAGTATAAAAAGTAGGATGGTCTTGCAGTGGTGAAAAATCTGAAAATCCTGTGTTGTGACCTTCACCTTTGACCCATGATTTTAAAATTTAATCGGGCTTTAGACGTGGCTGAGATACATGTTCCTGCAAAGTTTTATCGACTCAAGTGCAGTAGTTTATGAGTTCGCAAAGAAAAACAATACTGTCGTTACTACCGCGTACAGTAATAATGTGAAGTGATAACACACTAAACCATGCAGACCTGTCAGTGTCTGGTCCGGCGCTCCATTGTCGTACTGAATTCAGTCGTTGAGAGATGAGTTCGTTGCCGTTAGAAGCGTCTATTAGACGAAGAAATTTCCCGTTCAACTCCAAAATGATGTTGATGTCCTGCAACGGTCGGTATCGGCAAGTTAAACGGCCATGCTAATTACAGAGAGAGAAAAAACAATCATTAAGTATTGGCACGTCAGGTCTTACATGTATTTTTTGTTTAAAAAGACAATCCGTAGGCCTATTTCTCAAGAATCATGATGATCTGAGTCTGACAGCCAGTATTCAAATCCCAATTTTGTAGTAAAGCCTGACCTGAATTGCATAAATAAAATAGCATATGAAACGCCTCACGTACTCGGCACTATAATAAACTTGCAGATAAATTGTATTTTCTCGCAAGTGTCTCTGGATTCGCGAGTACGAGTAGCCTAACGTCGTGGTTTAGAAAAGTAGGCCTAAGTGGGGCAGAAGGTTGCAACTTTCCGACAGATTACTGCAAATTTCCGTCATAGGAGATTATGGCCGCTCAAAATATTAATTTTTTTCTTAAATTTTACGAAAATTGGAAGTCTCAGCTCCATTTAAGTGCGAAAATTTTGCAACAAAAAAGATTTTGGGACAATTTTATGACAGCCAAAAATTTAGGAAGGAAGGCAAACTGCTCCTCCTCCCCGTTCCCGTGGTGACGTCACAGACAGTGCAGACTAACAGTGTGCCAGTAGTAGACGACGTGAGTCTGCGGCGCCAGGTCGCTGTGCTGACGTTGACACAGTCGACGCACATGACGTCCAACTGACTTCGAGCCGGACGCGCCGCGGTCATCAGCAGACAGAGGCACTGAACCGATCAGCCGGACGACGAACTGGATAGGAACCACCACGCCCTCTGACGTCACTCTCACAGTTCGACTGCTGCTGTCGACGTCTCCTGTCTTTCTCGTTCAAACGTACACAGCGTTTCTGGTTACTTAAGTTGATGACACACTGGCCAGTTTCAGGCGTCTGTTTCTGGTACCAGTTAACTGGTACCAGAAACTGGTCAGTCTGTCATACTTTTCTGGTGCCAGAAACCGGCGCCGGTTAGAGCATGTTCAATTTCGTGCCAGAAACCGCTTGAAAGCTGAACTGTGATTGGTCAGTCTGAGCAGACGATAGCGCCGCTCGTTTGTTTGTAAACAAAAATAAAAGATGAAGTGTATTGACAAAAGTACTTTTCAACTCATAGAACAGTACGAAAAAACGAATTTCTGTAAAATCGGAATTCATCTTTGTTTTTTTTCTGCCGGTATCATTTGCCGGCTAAGTGTGTCATGGTTTCTAGCACCAGACAACAGGCGCCTGTTTCTGGCTAATGTGTCATCAACTTTATATCAATACGCACGACGGCTACGGGCGCAGTTTTAATAATACATTAACTCGCTGAGATCATTTAATCTAAATGACTGACTGTTAAACTGTTTTCAACTTCGAAGCCACAAAAATAAAATGAACTGAAATGAAATAAAATGAAATAAGCTAACCAGTCGATTCGATTCAGTTTAAGTCGCTGTGAACACGCCAGAAAGAAAATGTAGAATTTTGCATATTTCAACCGTTTGTTTTAGGCCTATACAGGGTGGTCCATAAAATCGTGGCACTTTACTTTTGTCCATCTTCTCCAATTATTGACGGATTTTCAAAATTCTTTCACCTTATATATTCTTTCACCTTATATATTCCACCACACTGTAGATGCATCTCTACACTACCTTGTGAAATATAACTGAAATATGAACGCATAACGATAATAACGAACAAACATGTTAGTAAATTTTGGTAAAAACACTTCAAACCAACATTGCAGTGAATGATCTGTATGACATTAATCTGTGTGAGTCTAACACAGTCTAGTGTCATACAGATCATTTACCGCAATGTTGGTCTGAAGTGTTTTTATTTATTTAGCCTACCTAAATTTTTGATTTTATGATTAGTTTTTTACATTTATATTTGACAGTGTAATGTAAAGACACATTTATGATGTTGGATGATTTATAATAATCATATTATTGGAAATTGTCCACAGAGTATGCTAATGAAAAAAAATTGAAAATCGGTCAATAATCAGCAAATATATGGACAAAAGTAAAGTGCCACGTTTTTATGGACCACGGTATAGTAGACGTCGTCGTTATATTCGACCTCTAGCACACAAGAAACAAAGCCGTTTGTTAATCGTTTCGGTTTTCATGTCACCGTCAACAATAAGGCAATAGAAAATACAACATGAATGAATGAATGAATGAATGACTGGTTTAATGAGACGCATCAAACGTGCATCAAACACTGCTATGAGCAATACAAATTTATAACACTACAAGAATACACCAATAG
>Ga0056128_1003151_pt1 | contig 20061 bp, 11 predicted proteins | sample WorMetLIZISLAND2_FD_71113 | JGI IMG/M metagenome (GOLD analysis project Ga0056128, IMG submission 71113) | Marine gutless worms symbiont microbial communities from Max Planck institute for Marine Microbiology, Germany - Olavius geniculatus... ... | reverse complement strand
TTGGACTTTTGTGTGTATAGACTGTTAATGAAACTTTTGTGTACTAATAATTTGTCTATAGTTGATGAATGCAGGCAATATTTTAGCTTTGAGTTACCGAGTGAGCTTCTCTGTAAGCGCCCAGAGAAGTTATCGCGCAAGCTTAACGTTAATTTGTAATGTTCAATTGTCTGATTTGTGTGTACTTGCCCGGACAATTCTTTCTACTAATTATTATTAATTATTATTATTTATGTATTTTATCTAATCGTTATTAATTACTATTATTTATGTAGTTCCTAATTTTTTTTATCTATTTTTCTTTCTTTTTTGTTGTGCTACCAATGTTGGTGAATGAAAGATTGTCAAAATCTTTTCGGGCTACCGGTACGGAAGATTCGAACATTCAAATTCAATGCAGTCGTAAAAAGTTAATATCAGATTTTTTAAAATTTGTATCGGCGTTTACATAAGCGTATTCATATATATTTGCCCGAATACATCATGTTGTCCCAACAGTAGCCATCCCCATAGGCCATAAGCACCGCCGTTGCAAAGCCAATCAAGTTATAGAAGTGGACATAAATAGGTCATCTGTGTCAACAATGTCGTCATTATCATCTCCGCTTGAACAATATTCGCCGACATTTCGCATCAATTGCGTGGCAATAAAAATAAGTAGGCAAAATAGTGGCGTTAAATTTGTTTAGGCTACCTGTAGTCATGTCCAATGCAAAATGCGCAAACTGGTAAAGTTAATGACGTTAAAATGTCCAAAACTGTGTTCATTTTTTTACCAATCAAAGAATTATAATCAAACAATTTCTAACGACTTATCGATTAAATCATTAATTTTCGAGCCCAACAGTTAAGCCTAAGTTAAAATGGCAATTAATAACATTTTGTGGACTTGTATGTCTACAGGCCTACCACGTCTTATCAAACGAAGTAGCGGAATCGAAACGGTTTTTCCTGTATAACCAATTAAATGCATTATAAACAGCAGATCAACATTATTTTATACGTAAAATACAATATCATCGAGACATTCTAAACACATTCACTGTTCACTAGATCTATGAGATGTGAGTGTTGTAGTATATTGACCTAACGTTTTTGGTTGGCAGCGCGAGAAAAAAAAGTAATTTGAGCAAAGCTCAAGTGACGCGCGAGAGCAGCGGTGCTGCCACCTGGGCAGTCCTGTACAGCATGCAACAAAATAATAACGCGTTTTGAAGGAGTACCCAAATTTGAGGCCTTCGTGAGGAAGACTCCTTGAATTTAAGAGATCGAAATTTTGATTATTGAAAATGGACGTTCTATGCTAAAAATGTCATAGGCCAACGCAGGTTGTCCAGATTTACCTCCAGCTATTTCGGCGCAATTCACTCTTGAAATGTGCACCGAAGCCAAAAATTTTCAAAAAACATTAAAATCCTCTATCGTTCAAAATCCAAGGTCGTTCAAGGTCATCGATATTACTAAATTTAAGAAGCCCGTCGCCAGTGCTTGCTATGCATAAGCAGCGTGTATGTACCTATCTGCAACCGTTTTCACGCTACACGAGACAATAGCAGTAAAATAACCACTTTTTAAGCAGGTATCCCTCTTTGACGCCCGCGTGCGCAGGCCTCTTAAAACGTAGGAAGTCGAGACTTAGACTGCTAAAATCTACGTTTAATGCTAAAAATTTTATACGCAGGTTGTCTGAGTCTATCTGTAGCCATTTCAGCGCAATTCACTCTTAAAATGTATGTCGCAGCCTGAAATCGCAAAACATTTACAAAAACCTAATTTTAAAGGTTTAAGGTCGTTCAAGGTCATTAATATTGATTAAACTGAAAAGCCCGTGACCAACGCTTGTTATGATAAGCAGCATGTCTGAACCTATTTGCAACCGTTTTCACACTAGACGAGCTAATAACGGCAAAATGACGTCTTTTTAATGGGGTACCCCTTTATGATGCCCTCGTTCGAGGGGAACCCCTCACCCAAGGGATTTCGTGATTTTAGCTTGCACCGTTTTGATAGGGGTCCAGGGTGTGACACACAGACAGACGGATAGACGCCCAGGCCATGGCATTCTGCTGCCCATTCTGCGTAAAAAGGTGTAGCTAGACCTATTGCTACAGAACCTGCTCCTGCAGAAAGCAACGCAGTTCGAATAGAGCATTTAATACTGAATTATTATAAGGCACCAGTTAATGCAAGTCGGTGGTGCGACACACCAAAATTGTAGAATACGCAAGTAATTTCCGAAAGTTTTTGTATACATTTTTTCATCAAATTTTGATGCCCGTTCGTGCAATTTCTCGCACAAAGCACTTTCGCAATAAACACTGACGATAAATTAAAGCTCGCAATTTCGGTCGTTCGACGTCAACTAAAAGCAGTCTTATATTTTAGTTTTTTCTGGCACAGAATATTTATCCGGTTCTAACGGGCCGGCCATTTATTCAGCTACCGTCTTGGACGGCCTGTGGGCCTATATACGAGCACCATTAGATGCTCGTACAGTAGATATTGACTAAAGCCATGTCTCCGGCAGTACAACGAGCGCCGAAGAGTGCTCGTCCTACCGGCAGCCGGCCAACTAGCAACCTCAACCCTGCAAAGTAGGGAATCACGTGTATTGCCAGTCGACAAGTTTAGTTCTTGCTTGCAGCAGCCTCAAATTTATCATTAATATTACACGCTTAGTTTGGTTGTACATTATCGTCACATATATCTCTGAATATGCTAACCCTAAGCCTAAATCTTAACCTTAATCTTAACCCCAAATTCTAAATCCTTAACCTTACACCATAATATTAGCGCTAATTCTAATCCTATTGACTACGCGTAACGTTAATTAGACCGACCGATACTGGTGCCGCAGCCTTGCGATTAGAAATGAATCGGAATTAAAGCTTTGACTTGGCAGATCAAAACGAGGCTGCGCTTTATTTTTTTTGTCCGTAAAAATAGCCTACAGGTTATTTGTACAGCTGCCGAACGAATAGCCACTGCGTTAAATTTTAATATGTTGAAAAATTTTATTCTTGTTGTAAAATTTTCGTCCTAAAAGTAAAATTTGCGGTTGAAATTCCTAATTTTGGAGAATTTAGACACTAAATTGAAATTTTGAGCACTCATATGTCTTTTGTCAGAAATTTGCAGTAACTGTTGTTCGTGGAAAATTATTGTAACTTTATGTCACTCCGCAACCTTTTTAACCTCTGCGCGACGCCGCTGTTCGGAAACGGAGTGATTGAACCATGGACCGTTAGCCGTTAGCTTATCCCGTAGGTCCCATTCCCGACTAATTGGCATACTATCACCGTATCACATGTTAATCCAGCATTCGGTCGATTTGACTCAACAGAGGGGCACGACCCATTTTTATTGGTACAGTAACGAGGGCTCGTTACTGTAGCCTATTGTATTGCTGTCCGCAACACGCAATAAGGCTGCACGCGAACTGTGTGGGAGGCGTGGGTGAACGACGAAAGATGCGTTATCGTATCTGCAATTCCGCACGCAATACCAATATCACCGGCATAATATCTTCCTATCGGCGGTCGCCGCCGAAACACTGGCCACGTGAACGAGATGTTGTCTCGAAATATGAACTAGCCCAGTTCTTGGAAGAGATTTATGTCGCGAAGATTATTATTAGTTTCTCGTGCTTTGACATCTCATATCCGGGTTGCATCATTCTTCCCGTGGCATCTGCAGTCGACTCAGTAACACGAGGAAACATATTGCACAACACTGTGCGGTATACAGCAGTTTTAATCTTTTTTTCGACCTTTTTAAGACTTGTCATAGCTAAACATTTGCTGAATTAAAATCCAAAACAAGTTATATGTGAAATGTAAACACGTTAATCATAATATGCTGCAAAAGAATCTCGTGAGAGATCTAGCACTCTGAAACTAGAGTTTTCCACGCAGCTGTTGGTATAGATTTAGTAATTTTAGCTTGCACCGTTTTTGACCGATCCACCCGTGTGACAGACGGACGAACGGAATTGCGATGGCTAAGACGCGCGTAAAAATGGATTCGCGGCGCACCATGCAGACATACCACTCCTAATCGTCTACATCTTTCCTCGTTGCTCGTATGCTGCTATTTCTTTTCTATTCCGCTGAAAGTAAAAGCTGAGTTGACTTCAGCACACAGTGGGCTATCGTATAAGTTTGCACCTGGCTCTAAGCTACAAATGACCAACGGTGAGATTAGAACCGGAAATCTGAAAGTTACAAGTTCGATAAATACTACTTGATCACCACTTATGTCTCAGACTTAATTTTGATCGAGGACAAGGAGGGTAGCAAATGTTCGACCATCCGTGCAGCGAGGCGTTTCTTGGTTGCTGTCTTATCTCCGGACACTGCGATTATACGTACATCGTTCATAAAGACTGCTGAATCTACCGTAAATTACACATCTATCTGATACAACTGATAAGGTCGCTGACAAATTCACCGGCACCGGAGACATTTACGAGTTGTTAATTGTTGGCCTGATGTACCGGCGCCGTCAAGGCGTGATGAATGATTTCTATACAATACAATACAATACAATGGAGAATTTGCACTCAAAAACTGACAAATAAACTGTCAGTTTAATCTAGCACATCAACTAAAAAGAACTGAAATGTTTAAAAGAAAAATGAAATGAGAGATACTGAGAATAGAAATACTGTTAAATGTAAAAACTGACAAAATAACTGACAAAATTCGAAAAATGACTAAAAGTAAAAAAAAACTAAAATAAGAGAGAGAGAACAACTGAAAAGGTAAGATAATAATAAAAACTAAAACTAAAAAAAAAACTGAGAAGAATAAAAATAAAAACCGTGAGCAGGTCCGAATAGCCGTGAAGTCAGTCCGAGTTTAATCGCGAAGCGCCGTTCGCGTTTAGATTGTAGGAATAGTGTAGGCAGTCGATATTTCGCCGACTCTGGACAGATCACGAGAGTGATTTTACTTTTATCCCAGGTAGCCTACTATTTAGTCCAGCGTTAACAGGAAACAGACAGTTGTCGAGAAGCGTGAGCTGGCCGTGAGTAACGCGTTGGTCAGAGCGTATAGCCGCAGCCATGGATCGGACGCGTATACGTGCTAGATGCAATGCATGCACGTGCGGCGCAGAATTCTCGGCACCAGAGACTGCAGCTGCTGATGCTGCTATAAAACGCGCAGACGCCGACGAGAGATGGGCCTAACTAGCTGCGGTATCGAAAGTGTGGCGACAAGACGACGAACAAGCGAAGAGAACGGTGCTGTTGCTTGCTTCAGAGTTGACGCTCTACTTTGACTATACTTTATATACTGTTGACGTAAGTATTCATAGCCGGTTTTGTTTTACGATAAAATATGTCACAAATAAATAAACATGTGATAGATTTCGTGCAGATGGTGTTGATTTTAATTCTCGTCTCTAATGCGAATGACCACTTAATTGCTATCACCAAAATGGTATTAATGTCTGCCATATGAAATGTTTAAAGTGTTTCTTTCCGGGCTTTTCCACCTAGGCCTACCACTGCACATATTGGTAAAAGATCTACACAACTTTTGCCTATGACTTTCAAAGATTATTCCAGATTTTCGTCAAAGTGCTTCGAAGTCTTTTGATATCATACCACTCAATCTGCATGTGATCCACTACAGACTCACTAAAGTTTTATATTTATATGAATATTTAACATCCCTATAAAATGCTTGGTGCAAATACCAAAAAATCCTGCAGATCGTCGAAGTCTATGACCTCTGCTATACGGTTTGAAATCAGCCAGCCTGGGAAGTAAATATAACTAAGTAAGTAAGTAAGTAATTTATATAGCGCGTTAACTGTAACAACCACGAACGCGCTTTCGATGTGCTAGTAGAACGAAACGTGAAACGTTTTAGATGACGTCTGAAAGTCAAGTCTCAACAACACCATGAAACAATAAAACTCTACTGGCTTAGCGAACGAAGATAGACAGAAGACAAACAGACAGAAAACGGATGGACGAACAACTTACGGTTGCAATACCGCGCTTTGCTTTACATGCATCGCGTTTAACAACAACGTTCTTCGTAAGTAAAAGTCAACAACTGTTTACAGATCGCACAAAACATGCATCAATGGTGATGCTCAGTTGGCTATAAGCCTATTACTCTCCGTGTAGATCTTTACTGTGCATTGGCCTTGTTTCTTCAGTCTTCTCCTCCGTGGCTGGATTTTACGAGTACACAATGTTTCATTTATCCCGTGGGACTGGGACGTGACTGATTACGCTATCCCTTGCGGCAGGTTATCTTCACTCTGTGGTGCATGGCTGGCTTCGCTTGTTCTGTCTGCTCTGTCGAGATATGCAGTGTAAGCATAATGTTTCTGGCTTTTCCATGTTCTGGACATTTTAAAGTCTTCATTTTAGTTACCACGACCGGATATCAAATCAGCTGCTAATTCGCTTACTTTTTACGCGCGAAAGCAGAATGCTTCGCGCGTCTTTGCCATCGTCTGTCCGTCCGTCTGTCCGTCCGTCACACTCGTGAGCTGTATCAAAACGGTGCAAGCTAAGATCACGAAATCTTCACCGTGGACTGCCCCAAGGTCTCTAGTTTATCGTGACAAAATTTCGTGCCACTGGGTGCAGGGGTTCCCCTCGAACGAGGGCATCAAAGAGGGGTACCCCCCTTAAAAAGACGACATTTTGCCGTTATTGGCTAGAATAATGTGAAAACGGTTGCAGATAGGTACATACATGCTGCTTATCATAACAAGCACTGGTGGATTTACCAACATAGATGACCTTGAATGACCTTGAACCCCTCAAAAAGAGGTTTTTAGTAAATTTTTCGCAATTTTTGGATGCAGCTCACATTTCAACACCGAATTGCGACGAACTGGCTGGAGATAGACCAAGACAACCTGCATATGAAATTTTCAGCACTCAACGTAGATTTCAGCAGTCCAAGTCCCGACCCCCTAAGTTTAAGGAGGCCGGCGCAGGCGGGCGTCAAAGACAGCTATCCCCCCCTAAAAAGTGGTTATTTTACCGCTATTATCGCGTGTAGCGTGAACCTGGTTGCAGATAGGCACAGACATGCTGCTTATCATAACAAGCACTGATGACAGGCTTTTTAAATTTATCAACATCGATGACCTTGAATGACCTTGAACCCTAAAAATATTGATTTAACGTGATTTTTGGCGATTTTTGGCTGCAAAAGAGTGCATTACGACGAAATGGATGGAGATAGACTAAGATTACCTGCGAACAGGAACTGCTATAGGCTTTCGCGCGTCTCGTGAGCTTTGCTCAAATTACTTGTAACTATAGTTTGCGTTTTTAGACCTGCGCAATAATATTATGCTGTATGGTACGTGTGGGATCAAAATCCACTGCTTTGATTTGTTTGATGAAGTCTTGCACAGTTTGCTGCACAACGAATCCGCAACAAATTAATATAAAAAGTGGAGTTGTGACTTAACAGGAGCTCGTTGTGCGTGAACAACTTGCGCAGAGTCGTACGTTGCCTGGCAGTGGCGTGGCTGGGATTCGAACCCGCGATCTGTTGATCGCACACTCGACGCGGCATTATGGGTAACTGTGCTGTGAACATGACGGCTGCCGAGTTGAACGCAACAATCGAATGGTTTGAAAGGTTTACTCTAATCAGCAGCATTGTCATTCCTACAGTCTACAGTATCGTGTTCGTCGCCGGGCTGGTTGGCAATGCAACCCTCATTTACACGATCCTCGCCAACAAGTGGATGAGAACCAAGTCGAACGTACTTATTGTCAGTTTGGCTGCCGGTGACTTCCTGCTGATTCTTGTCTCTGTACCGTTCGCCATTTTAATCTACACAACCGACGGCTGGATCTTCGGACAAGTCATGTGCAAGGTTAATGATTGATCCGCAATTTTACCGCTTATTTCGCCGTCTGTGTTTTTTACTGTGAGAGAAAAGGCAAAGTTACTCCAAAGCCTAAGGAGGCAATATGCATATCATATTTTTGGTTGTTAGTCAGAAATCATTATATGGCACAAAATTACCACTTCGTGCATGGGTGGTAAGCCTACCCCCAAAACTCTCAACAATATAGTTCTGCGTAAAATTACGTTAATCTGTCGGTTTAAATAGGGCAAACTTTTTCGGAGTAGGCCGATTCGCTCTGTAAAATGTAAATTCTAATGTAGCTATATACAGTTTAGAATAAAAGTCGAATTAAGTTCGTGATAGTAGTGAGCGTAAAATGTGTGTGCAACTTTTTTGGTATTTGACATGTAACCGTTCAAATATGAAATTATGTAAATTCACGGTTTTTTTTGCTTCATCCGACTGGAATTGCATAACGGAATGTTGCTTCGTTTGATACATAATGTACGTGTCGTTTTGATTGTTGTTTCTGCAGCTGTTCGTCTTCCTGGAGACTCTGTCTGTTGCAGTATCCATTCTCACGCTGACGGCGCTCAGTGGAGATAGATTTATTGCCATCGTATTTCCGCTCTACGTCTACAAGTAAGCACGCACACATTTCACTCGCCTGCGAGTATTTGACTGTCTCTGTTTGTGTCTGTCTGTCTGTCTTTCTCTGCTATTTGCGTCTGCTTCAGATCAAAGGCGTCCTTCATCTAAAACATAAGAAAGCGAGGTTAGCGAACTACCTCGTTCCCATTAACCTTACTCGCCCTTTTCTCATTTTCTTCCATTTCAGTGCATCACGTTGCACTAGATGACGGACTGTAATGACATAATATTGGCTCGCTGTAAGCAACCCTTATTGTCCGGCAGCGTGTCTGTATCCGACTCTGCGTACGCGCGACATACTATCGCTAGCGGGCTGTGTTTGCAAAACAGTTGTCGCTACTAGTCGCCAGCCAGGTCGCCTGCCGGCTTGGTTGAAATTTAAAGCAAGAGTTGTTGTTGATCTTTTGTCTGTCCATTGCAATGCATAGCATTGGTCAAAGTATAAAATCATCTGAGCGTCCGTGCGTGCGTTCGTCCGTCCAACGTTTGAGGCTTCATATCTCCAAAACTATGCAATATAGACGCATGGTGACGAATCGAATGGTCACGTGACTGACAATGTTAATTATTGTTTAGTTATGATAGTAGCGAAAGCTGACGATAACATTGCTGCCGTACAATTAGAAATCAAACTTTTTACTCCTCGCGCGCTACGTTCCTAGCGTAGCGAAGAGGAGTATATGAAATCAGTGTAATATTGAAGACCGACCGACGACCGATGACCGACTTCTGTTCCTGGAAAAGTCCTCCTGGAAGAACTTCAAACGGCCATATCTTCATAACAGTGCTAGATAGACGCATGGTCACTATGGACCACCCATAAGACGTCAACCACCGCGAGTCGAATGGTCATGTGACTGATGACGTCACGTGACCCCAAAAGGTCAAGGTCGTGATGCCACTATCTCTGAGACGCCATATCTCCGTAACGGTGATAGATAGTCGCATGAGTTGAAGTATAACAAGACAAATGGCAACTATAACGTCATCGGCCATTATTGAAATTTTTTCCTCTTAGTTCCTAAAATCGGGCAATATTTTATGAACTTCGAAGAGTCAATTTTTAATAGCGACCTCGACGCCAGTCACTATTAGTAGCCTACAATATTAAACGGGTATCAATTAGATGTCGGGTTTCTAATACAAGCCGAAAGGAACAAGAAAGCTTTTAAAAGAATACAAAAGAAAATGATGCGCGCGAGGAGCACATTAGATTAGTCACAATCTAATAATATTTCTTGTTAATTTTTACCACTAGTCAACACTGCTGACTGATTTTATGTATACGGACCTATACTGTAAGCCATCAAAATGCATTGGACAGTCTCCGTGCTTGTTTGAACATTATTTTGTTTGAATAATGCAACTATTTGATCAGAATAAACTAATTAGAAGTAGATGGCTAAACAAGTCGGCATACATTGAGCTTACCTCTGTTAGACTGCTGTGCTATGCGCAGATCTGGATCAATGCGCAGGACAATCTACGTGACGGCGGCTCTGTGGGTCGTCTCCACGATGATAGCCTTGCCAGATATGTTCGGCGCTCATGTCAACGAATCTGGCAAGGTGCCGTACTGCGATCCGTACCACCCTGACTGGAACGAGGGATACTGGTACGACAAGTTCCGTACGATGTTTCGCTTCGTCGTGCTGTTCGCCTGTCCTCTGGTTGTCATCACGGCGTTCTACTCGGCAATCGCATTCACGCTGTTGCGTCGCTCCACTCAGGATGCGTTCAGTGCCATCACTGCCACCGGAGACACGGGCGTGCGCCAGCTCAACTCACGACGCAAGGTAAGGTAGCAACACAACAGTTGGTAGTGGTGGTGCGGTCTAACTGATCACAGTGTGTCTGATCGACGTAGGCTTACTTGTCGGGTCTGGTTAGTACCACGCTGAGTGACTGTCTGCAGACAGGTGAACGATTTCGGTATATAACCAATCACAGGGTCAACTCAGCCTTCCATCACTCCGCGGTAGGTAAATCAAGTCGAGAACCGCTCTATCTGGCTAGCATTAAAGTGGCGCGCGTTCATCTCTGTCAGGTGTTGATCGGACTCCCTCTGGCGGCCTTAAACCGTCCTTGGTCCGGTGCTCAAATAAGCTGTTTAGTTCAGTTCAGTATCAGTATTTTGAACATCTAAAGATTTAGCAACACAAGAGACTAACCGCCTTGGCCCCATCATAAATACACTACTAATGATTATTCAATTACGATCCACTTGTGAGCAAATGCAATAATTTACGCCGGTTAGACCCACAACGAGTTATTCGATCAGACAGACAGACAGATAGACAGCCAGACATGCTGGTAGGCTCGTAACTACTAGCAATAGCTGTCCTGTGGACGGACAGACGCAGAGACAGAGAGCCACAAAACACGCTGTCTTAGAATAAGGGTCGCTTTTAGCTTGCAGCCTCGCCAGTCAAAAACGGACGCCTTTGCAGGCCATCTCTATGCTGATGCGTTGTAAAGATCGTGTATCTGTAGGTGGCGAACATCGTGTTGATGTTTGTCGTGATTTTCGTCATGTGCTGGGCACCTCGTCACATCTACCTGATCAGCTGGTATTACTTTGACATCTGCTATAACGCCTACTGGCACGTCTTCAAGGCTGCGGGTCTATGTCTCATATTCATCTATTCGGCCATCAATCCGTTTGCGCTGTACGTCATCAATGACCAATTCCGCAGATTCTTCGACCACTATCTCTGCGGCAGGTAAGATTAGGCCTACGCTACGGTAACTGCTTTACGGCTATAAACATCGTTGCTATAGATTTCGTCGTAATATTGTAATGCAATGGCATCATAGTGTTTCTGTTTTTTTGATAAATGTGTGACAGTTTGTTTTGTAAGCTATTTCCTATGTTGAATTAATGTGTATATACACTGTGTTTTATAAAAGGACTCCTTTTTGTTTTTTTCTTCATAATTCACTTGAATGACGATCAATTTACATATTTTTAAGTTGAAGCTGAAAAAATTTTAATTTAAAATATTCAACAAAATGTGGCAGTTGATACAATATTCTTTGCTAGTTGTGACGTAACGCTGACATTATAATGTGTCACGGATACAAGCTTGATAATCTCAACTGGTGATGTCAGTTGCTACCATGCTCCACTGTTGAAAAATTTGGATTTGCTGATGACCATTTTTAAGTTTTACAGTTGCAGCCACAAAAACGTGCAAAGCGATCGCAGTTACGTGTCTGTGGAGAAAGTTGGATTTTCACATGTTCGAGCAAGACAGTGCACTAGCACACCAAGCTTTCAAAATGGTTGTATTTTTGAATCGCGAGACGCTTGATTTCTTGTCCCCATGTTTCGTAGTGCTGACGCGATAAACATTTTTTATTAGCGAACCAGATTAAGTTCATCAAAACAGGGTAGCAACTGACAGCACCAATTGAAACTATCAAGCTTGTACCCATGACACATTATGACGTCAGCATTACGTCACGACTAGCAAAAATATTTAATCACCTGCCATATTTTGCTGCAATATTTTGAATTACTATTTTTTCAGCTACAACTAATACAAATTTTGTGCAAATTGATCATCATTTGAGTAAATTATGAAAGAAAGAAAAAGGGGTCCTTTTATGAAACACCGTGTAGTGCTTGTTTTCATATTGTCTAATGTATCCAATATCATCAGTGACTCAAGCGATAGTGTACCTCTAGAATTTTAAAGGCAATATATTGTATTATTTGCTTTTTGCCTTTTAAACAAATTTTCACACTTTTGTTTTTTTATTAGCTTATCTAGCTCATTTACGAATTAATAACCTTCATGATTTCTGGCGCAGTTATCACTAGGTTGCAACTATAGATGATTGATAAACGGCTATAAACAACGAACAGCTAGCAAACGTTGACACTGTACAACAACACGCCGCGGTTTTTTTCGTTTATGCTCTGTTTTTATTTCGAGGATACGGTACGTTATATTCTGTCCCATGACATCGAGATTCATCAGTAATAGGCCTATACCTCTCCATATCTATATCTTTTATATCTCTATTTTGACGCCTCCAGCGACGACGTGGATTAAAATGTTAGGCGAATGACGTCTTTAAATTTCCGACCGAGGAGAATTTGTGTGTGCTGAAAATTTTAATTTTTGTTTCTGCTTTTTTTCCAAAATAACATATTGTTAGTTTTAGCTTTTAATGTTGTATTTTTGAAAGAGAATTTTTAGACAAGAAAAAAGTGTTGTAACAGGTTAAAATTTAGGAATACTTTTGCTCTTGCCTCGACGCCATTAACGGCGGCAGTGACTGTACGGTGGGTGGTTCGTTGTAGATGCGTGAAATCTCGTCGTATGGCGCTGAACGCTGATCGTCGTCGCAGCACGCTGACTAGCACGACTGGAAACTTGCAACTGACCACCAGTCCACAGCAGAACACGATGTCACTGGACGAGCTGTTGAGTCGTGCCGCACGTAGCGGCAGTCTGGCACTGTCAACACCGGACATCAACAAACACACCTCCACCGCTTTTAGTCAGTGAGCAAGTGACGGTACAGCAGAAAGAACACCGTGAAGTTATCGTCGTAGCTGCTGCGTCAGATATTGGCCTATTTTGAAACTTCCAAATACGCGTGCGACTCATCCGCGACACAGTTTACGACAGACGACGTATCACAATGTTGGACACGTACGTCGTCTGCAAGAATCGGTTCCTGTGCATTAAGCACTTCGTCTGACGGTCAACACCCGTGCAGGTGACCGACCCGATGATGGGCAGGACTGGAAGCGTCCTCGACATACGTGGATCCGGCGTCGACGTCAAGCTTAGTGCAGACGCTGGCTGGGACTTAGCCGGTGATGATGATGTCTGGAGGGTGCAACGACCCGTCGCCGGTCAAGCCGTCCAGTGACTGCGTGAGAACGTTACTACATTGTTGCAGCAACACCGCGCAACAGTCTTTGCAGTCCGTTTTATTCTAGCAGTCGATGCGGGCTGCAACTGCATTTGATGTGAACGTGAATCCATAATGATGTCGTTGTAAATCTACAGTTGCAAAGCGACCGAGAAAATTACGCGAGAAACCGTGTCTCATCTGCTGATCAAAGTTAATGTTCGATATTGTATACCGTAACCGTGCCGTATCGGATGTTAAATATACTAGTGATATTTCAGTTCATAAATTGAGAATGCGTGATTTACCACTGTAAAATTCATGTTTAAAAGTTTACGAATTTGATTAACTTTTTAAAACAATTTATTAACGTGCTTTTTTACATTTTAGTAACCAGAACTTTAAAATTTTTAAAAAATTGTGGATTTTTATTTTTTGAAAAAAAGTAAAACCGGAATTTTCAATCTATGCTTTAGTTATGGCTGATTTCAATATGACTGTGGCAGATTTCTGTATAAGGCTTATTGTAAATGTGAACGTCTTATTTTATTGCTTGTTTGATACTTTTTCAGGGGGCATCCATCACGTATTTTTGTTTGCTTGGCATTCATTAACATAAGCCGTAAAAAATGTTTGGATATTTTCGACGCATCAAAAGTGAAAACTAATTTGATTAAACTATGTTTTGGTAAAATTTCAAAAATGCGGTTTTTTCAAAGACACGCACATAAACGTTGCACATTATTTTTTTTACACATTTTCCACAATGAAATGCAGAATGTGTTTAGAATATTTTACAATTAATTAACGTTGGTAAACTAGTGGTGTTTTGTCTAGTTTCATTTCGACAGTTTAAAACAGTTTCAATGGTTTTTGCAGTTTAGAAAAGTTTTCTTACTTATTCCGCTTTAGCTTTGCGTGTTTTATTTTATCTTAAGAGGCCGATAGATCTTACAGACATTATTACCTCTCTGAAGCTCTCTAGTATTGTTGTTGTGGCCTAGGTACTATACATAGACGTTTTTCTCTGTGTGTCATTGTATTTGTTGTGGATAATCAATTAAAATCAATCAAAACACTATTGTATAGCGTCATACAGTATGTCGCAAACGAATCAGAGACACATTATGTCTTTGGGATGAATGCATAACCTGAGCGTAGTGGTTTCAGCGACAAAAATGTTGGAAAACATTAGACAAAAATGCTGGTGATCAGACGTTTACCACAGCAGGGTAAACGGAATAATAGACAAGAATCCCAGTTGTCGCTAAGTGGAGCCGACCGTACTGGTTGTCACTGACATTGAAGGTCATCTAAGGTCGATAATTTTAATGTCATCTGAAAGGGCTTATGCCACTTCCTATTAGTGATTAATAGTAATCTAGGCCCTATGTCGCACAGTTTAGCCGCAATAACGCATAATGGCCTTCAAAGTCATTCAAGGTCATCGATTTATATTTTTAAGCTTACAGCTTAGCGGTTAGCCCAAAAATGTTAGGCCTATTGATTTTCTCACACAGTCAAAAACGATATATACGATTAGCTTCAATCTTTTACGATAGCTGACCCATGTGTGCAAAGTTTCAACTTCTGATGTTTTGCTTTTTCTGAAATAATGCTCGATGAAAGTACCATCACTTAAGACAACCCACACAACCAGTTACTGTGGCTCAATTCATCTAAACAGAGCCTCAGCTCTTCTGAAAAAAAACACCAACAACTAAGCAAAAGTCGAAAAAAGACTCAGTAGGCTAAGACAAAAGACTGACCGCCTAAGATTGACCGCGTCAAAAAACAGCGAGTACATTTAGGCTACTAATGATTATTCAATTACGATCGACTTGAGAGCAAATGCAATAATTTCGCCATTTCGTCTCACAGCGAGTTGGTCGGTCCTACGGTAATGGCGACACGGGCATTTATCGTACGGTACTTCATTAGCTGTGTGTGCTTATAGTTTGTCCGCAAATTGACCAATCGGCAAATAATAATGTCCGGTAGCTCACAAATGGGACGCGAGCTAACATGTAATATAATGGCTTAGTGCCGTGCAAAGCAGTAGATCTATTATAGGCTACGACTCATACTATACAAGCAAAATATTTACCGGATAACTTATCTTATGCGTACTTTTGTCTATCATCAAGATCTCTATTCATTTGGTGCAGAAGTGGGAGAAACGTCAACTCGCGTAGGTCTACAGTAGGCCTATAGAAGAGGCTTCGTCGTTCCTTTCTATTGCATTTATTAATAGCTGATCGCTGTTGTCGGGTTTGTCACAATAGGCCTATTAGGTATTCGCGCTGTAATCAAAACATTTAATTTTTAATTACGTTATGGTAGATTTTACTATTTTTATGATCAATTATCAAGGGCTAAATGACGAACATGTTTATTGTGCTTTTTTTATATTCAAAACACACAGCAAAATCTTTCGACTTCCGCGTGAGACGACTACTAAGGGTCCAGTGATAAACAGAACTGCAATAAAACGCTATAGCCTCAATTTGGGACAAAATAAGACGACGTGTGTCGAGCTGCCGATAAGTTAGGTCATTGCTGACGTCGCTTTATGCTCCAGCAGCAAACGTGAGGTCATTAGTGAAAGCCATAAAAGCTACGACCCATAGCGAACGTGATCATCTGTCGTTTGCCGTTTACTGCAATTGCAGTATTCCCATAATTCTGCTAGACATAGAAATTGTGGACGTGACGATAAAACAGCTTTATTACTCACTCAAGAGTCGACGTTATCACTACCATAAGCCTATATTGTTAATGGGATGGCACGAATATGTCGGCAAATACATGTAAAGAGGTCATCTCTACATACAGACACTCAAGTACTGTTGATAACCAAAACCCCTTCATAATTCTCATTTCACATTTGGTGGACGGTTTCATATAGTCTGCATAATCTACGTGAGATGATTATTGTAATTTAATGTTTTTTAGTCCGCCCGGAAGCGATAGCTTGCGGAAGCGGATTAAGTTTTACTGCAGATGTTTTTCATTAAACCGTCCGGAACGGTAGTTCCAGGAAGGCCTTATGTTTTACTGCTGTTTTTTTCAACGCGAGATCTCCGAGGTCCGTGGGCCGATCTCCGCGAAATTTTGCCACATGTTCGGAAGCATGTTTAATTTATAAACGCCGGTCCAAAAGTTTGGCGTCTGCCCCCCAAAAAGCGAAAACACGCTAGATTTGACGCAATTTCAGACACCTTCCCATTTTGAGCGCGAATATCTCGGAAACGGATAGAGATATCCATAATCTGAAAAATGGTGTACTACAGCGTTCCTTCCCGGGTTCAACGAATAAAGGTCAATAAACTTTGGTCCACTAACCACGGAGATTTAGAAGTGCAATTGTATTGCGAAATCGAATTTTTCGGAATAGCATATTTCGGCCCCTAGGGGGTGCTGCGCCCCGAAATTTTTACACGCGCTATAAAATGTCCAAGCTTTGCTAGCCTACACCTCACCGGGGATGGCGCCTTTTCCAACAATTTTTTTAAAGGGGGTCAAAAATTGGCTTATAATTCAGCGTATGATCCACTAGAACTTTGGCGTTAAGAAAATTAGCCTAATAAAACTTTACCACGTTATGTGGCGCTAAATGGGGGTGTTAACCCGTCTACGAAATTTTTGGGGCATCGCCCCCTTAAAATTTGAGAAGGCAAAAAACGTCCAAAATTCGGCGCGATTTAAGACAACTTTTGACTTTGACCGCGAATATCTCTGGAAGGGATTACGATATCAACAAGCGGTAAACGGCGTTATCAACAACCGTTTCGTCCGCGTTGAACAGAAAACCTGATGAACTTTGGTTTACTAACCACAAAGTTGTGTTTGCTCATTTCGACCTACCCAACATCGATAGTGTGCGCGTTTTCCGACAACTTTCGCCTTTTACTGCAAATATCTCTGAAACGAATAAAGACATCGACAAGCGGTTAACGGCGTTTTCAATTACTATCGATTCCTCGTTAAAGACAGTAAAACTGGTGGTCTTGGGTTTACTAACCACAAAGTTGTGTTTGCTCATTTCGACCTACCCAACATCGACAGTTAGCGCGTTTTCGAAAAACTTTAGACTTTGATCGCATATGTCTGGAAAACGGATAGAGATATCGATAAACGGAAAACGGCGTTTACAACTACAATCGATTACACGTCGAACGCAACAAAAAATAGTAAGTTTGAGTTTACAAACAATAAAGTTCTGTTGTCTTATTTCAAACCATCCAAGTTTAACATTGCGCTTGCTACACAGGTATGATAATGCAGTTGCGTCCGGGCCACGTGACTTTGCTGCGAACGAAATTTCAACCCTTCAACTGTAGCCCAATCAAACTTACGGCACCGGGCGGCCTCACGTTGGGCTCTGCCCCATATTTCTAGTTTTTTTCCTTTTTCAACGCGAGATCTCCGTGATGCGTAGGCTGACCGGCGCGAAATTTTGCACGATGGTCAGCACTAGGCCCAGTTTTATAATGCTGGTCCAAAACTTTGGAAGGCCTTCCCCGAAAAAAATTTTAGGGGCCAAAAACATGCAAAATTTGGCCCGATTTCGGGCGACTTCGAAGTTCGGCGGCGAATATCTCCGAAACGAATGAAGATATTAAAAATCAGACAAATATTTTATCTACCGCGATTCTTCCCGCGTTAGGCAAGACAAGTCGGGTGAATTTTGCCAGTAACCTTCAAGATCTCGATGTGAAATCGTACCCACCTAAAGCGTCTTTTTCAGAAGACCATATTTCGGCCCCTCTAGAGGGTGCTGCACCCCCAAAATTTTACACGCGCTAGAGAATGTCCAAGTCTTACTGGCGCACCCCGCACCAGGAAGAAGGGCCCCCCTTACAATTTTTTTTCAAAGGGTGGCCAAAAATTGGCTTAAAATGTCTCGTATTAGCCGCGAGAACTTTGGAGCCAAAGGGAGTAGCTTTATGAAGCTTTGCCACGTGACGTGCTGCTGGAGGGGGATGATAACCCGTGTACAAGTTTTAATGGACACCGCCCCCTTAAAATTTGGGAGGGCAAAAAAACGTCCAAAATTTAGTACGTTTTACGCCAACTTTCGACTTTGACCGCAAATAGCTTTGAACTGGATAGAAATATCGACAAGCGGTAAACGGAGTTATTAAGTACAGTCCGCGTTGAACAAAAAAAAATTGGTAAAGTTTAGTCCACCAGTACCAGAAAACTTTGGAAGAACTTTGGAGCCAAGGGGAGTAGCTTCATGAGACTTTGCCACGTGACGTGCTGCTAGATGGGGTTGATAACGCGAATACAACTCTTAACGAGCACCGCCCCCGCTTAAAATTTGGGAGTGCAAAAAACGTTCAAAATTTAGTACTTTTACGACAACTTTTGAGTTTGACCGCAAATATATCTAGACTGAATAGAAATATCGACAAGCGGTAAACGGCATTATCAAGCGCAGTTAATTCCGCGATTAAACAAAAGAAATTTGGTTAAGTTTAATCCACCAACACCAGAGATTACGCGGCTAATGTGACTTTTTCACCCTTTTCCTGAATTTTTTCCCAATCGGACTTAGGGCGCCGGGCGGACTCGCGTTGGGCTTTGCCCCAAATTTCTAGTTTTTTTTCAACGCGAGATTTCCGAGATGCGTAAGTTGATTGGCGCGAAATTTTGCACGGTGGTCAATACTAAGCCCAGTTTTATAATGCCGGTCCAAAATTTTAAAAAGCCTTCACCAAAAAAATTTTAAGAGCCAAAAACATGCAAAACTTGGCTCAATATCGGGCGAATATTTCCGAAAGGGATGAATATATTCAAAATCGGACAAATATTTTATCTACCGCGATTTTTCCCGCGTTGGGCAAAACAAGTCCGGTGACGTTTGGTCCAGCAACCTTAGAGACCTCGATGTGAAATCGTACCCACCTAAAGCGTTTTTTAGAAGACCATATTTCGGCCCGTAGGGGGTGCTGCACCCCCAAATTTTTACACGCGTTAGAGAATGACCAAGTTTTACTAGCGCATTTCGCACCGGGGACGCAGCCCCCCTTACAATTTTTTTCAAAGGGTGGTCAAAAATTGGCTTAAAATGTAGCGTATTAGCCGCGAGAACTTTGGAGCCAAGGGAAGTAGCTTCATGAGACTTTGCCACGTGACGTGCTGCTAGATGCGGTTGATAACGCAAATACAACTCTTAACGAGCACCGCCCCCCTTAACATTTGGGAGTGCAAAAAAACGTTTAAAATTTTTATCTTGTGAAATATCAATGAAATGTGCATACACAACGATAATAACAAACATTTTGGTAAAATTGAAAAAACACTTTAGACCAACATTGCAGTAAATGGTCTGCATAGGTCTAATACAGTCTAGTGTCATACAGAGCATTCATCGCAACGTTGGTTTGAAGTGTTTTTTATTTACCTAAATTTTTGTTATTATCGTTAGTTTTTGCTTACATTTATATTTTACAAGGTAATGTAGAAACGCATTTACCGTGTGGTGGGATATATATAATAATCACATTATTGCAAATTGTCTGCAGAGTGTGCCAGTAAATTTTTTCTTGAAAATTGGTTAATAATCGACAAAGATATTTATGGCCCACGGCGTAGTAACCTAGGCCTATCTTTTACCGTTTCCGAAATATGGCCATTTTTATAACTTAAAACTTTACACTAAAAATTGCGGCCAAACCGCAGCAGATG
>Ga0056128_1003150_pt1 | contig 20067 bp, 13 predicted proteins | sample WorMetLIZISLAND2_FD_71113 | JGI IMG/M metagenome (GOLD analysis project Ga0056128, IMG submission 71113) | Marine gutless worms symbiont microbial communities from Max Planck institute for Marine Microbiology, Germany - Olavius geniculatus... ... | reverse complement strand
CCGTCATAATTTTGCTTCGTTTTGCTCATGTGATTTTTATTGAGATAAACGTTGACAAAATAATAAACGCGTTTACAAAGATTTTTTTGTAAACGTTGTAAACGTTTATCACATCTATGATCTATCGTATGTTGTACAAAGACCGTTTCTAGCTTTTTAGCTCGTCAGTTGTTGTGCATTGTGTTTAGCAGCGGTATGTCTGTTTAATTATTTCAACAACAATTATTAGTGCTTGGATGAGTGACTGTCTGCAGACAGGTATACCATCTCAGTATATAACCAATACGAAGGTCAACTCAGCCTTTCATCCCTGCCGGGTAGGTAAATCAAGTACCGGCCTCCGTGGCTGGGGTTATGACAAGTTTGTTTACCTGTGTTAGACGGGAGGTAACAGTGTGCGATCCCATATGGTAGGTGACGCTCCGTACCTCTGAAATGGGTTTTCCATTAAGAGCTATACCATTAACCATGGAGGGAAGCTAATTTATCGAATAGCTAATCGGTTGCTGTTATTGTAGGAAAATATTCTCAAAGGTCGTTTGGTGCTGGATGTTTGGTATAGCGAGGCGTTCTGGCTGTTGGGACGTCAGCTACTTATAAAAATATAAACATTGGACTTTTCCTTGCTGTCTGAGCTTTGCTAAGGTGAAGGTCATGGCTAAACTTAGTTCCTGGGTGGTAGCCTGGGGAAGAAATTGAATATTAAGTAGCAGTAGGCTAAGGCTACGAACGGTATCGACGTAGCTCCTTAAAAGGCTTCCTTTGAGTCTCGTGTTGGCCTGGAGCTGGAGCTTAAGAGTGTGTTTACATTTTTGGGGCTACAGCCTGTAGCCAGGAAATCTCTATGACCTAAGTTCAGTTAGGCCCGAGAAATCCACGCCTCTTGACGTCACTCTAGGCTACTGAGTTTTCCAACAGTGGATTAACGCATTCGTTTTTGGAGTTCTGTCCGGATAATATCACTGGAATAAAATCGAGGAAAATTCTAAAAAACCGCGTTATAATTGTCTGCAGAAGCCGTCTCACAACCATATGCTTGCTCAGTTGACGTCACGCCTGGCTACGTTGCTGGTGTCATCGTTAAGGCGAATAACTGATGAATCATCTACTGGACTATATTTTTAGTCTGCGTGCTCAGATTTGGGCACGTGTAGGCCCCTACACTCAACTTTCGCCGTGGTGGGTCTTGGTAGAGTGGTTTTGATGGTAGAGTGTGAAGAGTTTTTAGGGGGGGCGGGGGGAGGAAGTGGGATGGCGATGGGGTGACTGATCTTCGTTTAGGCAACAATATTATTGCGTGGTGATTCTTCCTGGACGTTCCCCAAGAAGAAATCCGGTGAACGCCTGCGGTAGTGAGAGCACTTCATGATGCCTTCTGGCTGACGACACCATCGGCAATGCCGAATGGTAATCTAGCGATGATAATAACATACCGATTATCCCCATCTTAATATGTCACTTCCGAAGACTGACGTATATGCTTGTGTTCAAAGCAGGCGTGTTTCTGTAGGCAAACGAGTCTCGGCAGGCGACACAGAGTTTGATCAGTGAGCAGCAGCAGCTGCTGGATTCTCTGTCGAACGCGACCAACACGTCTAGCGCGGCGCTGGAATCAGCCCGCCGCCAGCAGGCAGTCACTGACGATCTACTGACGACTGTCAACGCGTCGCGACAACTCGCAGAAGACGCCATCCACAACGCTGAGCGAACTCTCACTGAGGCCGAACAGACTCTCAACACCCTCCGAGGTCAGTCCATCCCGGTGATTAGTGCCGACAGACTACTTACATATCGGCTAATCATGCAGCCATCTCAATGGCCGCATTATTCGTATTGTCTGACCTTTTGTAGTTTAGTCTGGCGAAAAGTAAGATTAAACTATAAATTTGGGTCAAAGCTCAACGTGAGTCCGCCCGGCGCCCTAAGTCCGATTGCGGGGGAGGGGAAATTTAAGGGGAAGGTGAAATTCCGCCTGTATCAAAGTCACGTGGCCCGCCCTCAAATGCATTAGCATACGCATAACGCGCACTGTTGACTTAGGGTGGGTAATCATTAGCCGCGTAATCTTTGGTGTTAGTGGATCAAAGTTCACCATTTTTTTATACAATGCGGGAGAGATTGCCGTTTACCACTTGTCCAGTTCAGAGATATTCGCAGTCAAAGTCGAAAGTTGTCGTAAAACGTACTACATTTTGGACGTTTTTTGCCCTTCCAAATGTTAAGGGGCGGTGCCCCCAAAAGTTGTACCCGCGTTATCACCCCCATCTGGCAACATGTCAGTTGGCAAAGTTTCATGAAGCTATACTCCCTTTGGCTCCAAAGTTCTCGCGGCTAGTACGCTACATTTTAAGCCAATTTTGGACTTCCCGTCGAAGAAAACTTGTAAGAAGAACCCTAGTCCCCGGTGGGGGGTGCGCTAGCGAGACTTGGTCATTCTATAGTGCGTGTAAAAATTTGGGGCGCAACACCCCTTAGGGGCCGAAATATGGTCTTCCGAAAAAGGCGCTTTAGGTGGGTACATTTTCACCTTCAGATCTCTAAGGTTACTAAACTAAAGTTTACCGGTCTTGTTTCGCCTAACGCGGTAGGAATCGAGGTAGATCAAATACTTGGCTGATTTTGAATATCTTCATCCGTTCCGGAGATATTTGCCGCCAAATTTCGAAGTCGTCCGAATTTGGGCCAAATTTTGCATGTTTTTGGCCTCTAAAAATTTTTTGGGGGTGGCCCCCGAAATTTTGGACTGGCGTTATAAAATACGGTCTAGTTCTGACCAACGTGCAAAATTTCGCTGCGATCGGCCGACGGAGCTCGGAGATACCTTGCAGAAATAAAAAAAAACATCGAAAGCTATCGCTTCCGGGTGGGCTAAAAAAATAATTGCGTTTATAACTGCCTAACAAAAGCGACGAAACAAAGAAAGACAAACATCATTGCATTGTTCTACGACAATCGAACGACAGTAATTTTCGTAATCAAGCATCTGTTTTTTTAAATTTTTTTTTGCCACAATATCAGGTAAATTTAAGTGCATAGGTAGTCGTCATCGCACTGCATTAGATTTTGGTGATAAAACACATAGGTAGAACTGTAGCCGTAACATCTCTTTGTCAGTGCTATAGCCTATGTGCCGCACTGTGTGCATACAGAGTTTGATGAAGTGGTGCAAGAGAGCCGTGAGAAGGCGGAAGAGGCGGTGCAGCTGATCCCAGAGATCGAACAAAACATTCACGACGCCGAGACATCAACGAACGCAGCGTTGAATGCACTGTCTGAAGCAGACAGCTGTGCATCAGCCGCCGAACAACTGGCACTCGCCGCACGCGACATGTCCAACTCCAGTCTGGCTGTACGTGTCGTCGTCAAATGGCATGCTTGCACCTCGCATGTTTGTGATGATAAAACAGGCCTACAATTAAAACACACTCATCTCGCAGTATAGTACTGTTTTCACAACTTTTGGCTGCTTTCGTGTATTAAAGCAAACGAGGTATAATCTGTGCGATCCGAGCGTGGTTTAAGCAAAGACAGCACTGTGTATAAGCTCGTACTGCGTACTCACTTATCCATTCCAGCAGGGTAGTGTCTAAAACTAAGACTAGTGTGTTGTGTTAGAATTAAGCGAACCCCCGCAGTAGAGCAGAACGTGGCGCTTGCAGAAAACTACGTCAGAAATCATTAACGCAGTGCATGCGGGCCTTCATCAAAATAAACTGCATAGCGCGCCGTTATTGGTATTTTTGCGCTACAGATAAATTATTGGCGAAAGCAGGGACATAAACAGATACGCCCCGCGATGCACTTGCCCCCTATCTATATAGTTTTACAGTATAAACTGGTGTCGTGTCTGGATGAGAGCTAAGGAAACGGAGACCAGCGCCGCATCGTGGGCACATTGGCTTGGGGAGGACTTCGCGTTTTAGCTAAATTACTGCATTTGTGCATTGTCCGAGATTTTATAATTTATGCTGGTGAAAAAGACGTAGCACTTGTTTTTACGTGTGCAGAACGTGAATGCGATGATGACGACGATGAGCAACTTCAACATCAGTGCGGAGACGCTTCAGTACAACTCGACTGTGCTGGCAGACGAACTGGATGAGATTGAAGAAAAACTTCGACTTCTACAGGCGCAGGCTGACGAAGACGCCCGGCTTATCGACGACGTATTGCTTAATCTTTGCGCTCTCATCGTAGCGATAGAGCTGGGCTACTCCAGTAGTTTATCAATCAGTTCGAACTTGAGTAATTCGAGTAATCGGACGGGTCCAGTGCTATTACAGTGCTTCAAACTTTTGTACATTTATGTTGTAACAAATGAAATTGTTACGAAAGTCATTCCATGAACAGATGTGCTATTAACATATGCTATCGGCGTACCGCATACATATAGGCCTAGGCAAGAAGAAATTGTCTACTTAATGTCTTTTTGAGACTTTGGTTCAGCAAATATGTCACGTGTACATTACCTCAATGCTCAATGTGGATTGTGTAGGCTTTGCAGAAAGCTGGCAAGGCGAAGAACACTGCCGACAAATCAGTCGAGGTTATTTCATCTACAATGGTCACTGTTGAAAACATTCTTGGACAAATCGGTGAATATTACTGTATTCCTTTCAGAACAATAAAGGATGTTGTACTGTTATTTTTGCTGAATAATACGATTGCATAGGCTTATGAAGAATCAAGCAGTGACTTAATGTATACCTCAGGGCCACGTCTATTCCTCTAAAATTGAACAGCTTCGTTGACTTCAGGTCAGAAAAAGGCAGGTGGTAAAAACGTATGCTATTCATGTCCATCGTAAGAACGTAGGCCTATGAAAATGCTTGTCCACCTTATGTGTGAAAGGTAGGAGCTGCTACAGAATCGAAATAGCGTCACGACCGAAGGCCACTGAAAGGTTTCAATTCGCGTCTGTTACTGCCAATTGATTTCTGACAAGAAATTATAGGCTTATATGAATTTTCAGTTGTCATAAACATCGATAACTTTAGATGACTGAATGTACATTTTTGCACAAATGTTGGCACATTACTAGGCGTCAGGCTTTCCTGCGTTCCCTGAGCTTTTACTCTAAAGAATGTGTATGCTATTGGTCTGACAATTTCTTATATTGCACACAGTGCTAGAGTCGCTGTATACCTGTCAGACGATTGTGGCGCACTTGCCGTTTAAGAATGTGGTCACTATAGCTGTGTGATGTTTATTTAGGCTTATTAATTTATTTCATACCGCATAAAAATCAGTCATATCAGGATAAAGTAATAAATTAAAAACACACTGACGTGAATAGCCAACTCAGGGCAATGCTTCACATAGATGCATGACTAGTATTGAAATGCATGATATCAATACAAAGAGCAGATCTGTCGGTGTTGTGCATGCTAACAGCGAACATGTCGAGAGTAGACGCGAGCGCGTTGGACGAGCTGCAGGATGCCATTGACGATGCTGACTACCGACTTCTCACGTCCAACATTGACGGACGCTACTCGGACATCGAGGCGACGGCCGACGAGATAGACTCCTGGTTGAATGACTACGCCGGGCGACTCGCAGCCATCCAGCTGGACATCGACAACATCCGTCAGATCAACGCCACGCTGCCGCGAGAATGCTTCAAGAAGATCGACCTTGAGCCAGTCGAACCCGAACCTCAGGCTTACTATTAGTTGAGCAGTAAGGATCGAAATAGTGGGCAGCTCGATAATTCGAAGGTTCGATAGTCCGAAGGTTTGGTAGGCCTAGTCCAAAATTGTACACGTTGACTCAATCTTCACATTTTCTCTGAACTAAGAATAGGGTTAGGGTGAGGGTTAGAGTTAATGAAAATGCATGTTGCAATATACAGCTTGTCAGCTTCGGGCAATCGAACTTTCGAATTATAGATACACAATCAAAACAGCCGCCTCTGCGGTTTACTTCGCCGAGCGAAAGAAACGTGTCTTGAGGAATGACGTCACAGGCGGAAGTTTACTCTGTCAGATATGACGCACAGATTGTAGACAGTCGGAAGTAGATGTCATCTGTCTGCCAAAGTCAACGCCAAGGCCAAAAATTTCTGCCCACTGGCGTTGGACTTTAGATACGTGGGACGGCTCAGGAGTCTCACGTTTTGATGTGGTATTTGTGGGAAAATTACGAGTATCGATTAGGCCTAGCAGTTCACATTTTTTTTGTCACAAATGCCACTTAATGTTGTATTTTGTATACTATTAAATGTAAAGCCAGCTTAGCGATTTAGTTATTTTTTTTTCAAACCGTTCCAAGTTTCGTTTGGATGGCGTGATATAGCACCCAGTCCACCAACGTAAATCTGGCTTCAAAGCCATACCCATACATACTCGTAACTTACTGAAGCGATAATATTTGTAGAAATACAATGACAATATATTAGGCCCAATGCTTTGCAGATGTCACTGAATTTCATTTTTGCATAAGCGAAGCGTTATCAAGAAGTGTTTTATTCTTATAGGCCTACAGTAAATTTAGCATATGATTTCGGGTCAAGCTGGTTAAAATTATTGTGGGCCTCCGTATGCACTAGGCCTATGTTACTGGCGAGACTGTGGATCGTCACTTATGATGCAAAGTAGACGAATAGCAATTTGTATAGATTAACTGATAGAAACGACTGCAAAGTCCATCTCAGGTTTTACGTACGCTGTCAAAACAGAATTAGGCCTGTTATTATGTAGGAAACTGGACCAGGGCTCCAGCTGGATCAGCCACTGTAGGAAGCTGACTACGGACAATATCACTGCTAGCGATAGATGCACTTAGAGTAGAAACTGGAACAACCGGAAATGCACTGGGTCGCTGACGCAAGTAATATGGATGGTCGTCCATTGGGCCTGTTTAGAAGAATAGCAGAGGAGATAGCGAACATCCCTCTCTTGTTCCTCTACCAATGATGCCTGGGTCAGAGTCTTCCTCTTCGATTCTCACTGTGAATGCTTGTCCCATTTACAGATTTCCAATTAATCTCCTGTCCCTGTAGTCGACTCCCAGTCTTCTTAAGACCCTCATTAGCTTTTTCCAATCTACTCGGTCGAACGCTTTTTCGTAGTCTACGAAGAAGACATAAACGTCACGGTCAACTTCCAAACTTCTCTCTGTGAGCACTCTCAGCGTACCTATAGGCTAGCGTCTCTGGTTCCTGTACCTTTTCTGAATCCAAACTGATCGTCTGAGAGGAAACGGACTGTATCGACTTTTGCTTCAATTCTCTTCTGTAACACTTTCAGCAAAATCTTTGCAGCATGCGAGATGATTGTTATAGTTCTAAAGTCTTCGCACCTTGTTGCATTGGGTTTATTCTCCAGCGGTAACATTATTGACTGCACGAAGTCTGTTGGCCAGATCCCTGTTGTGTATATGGTTTTGCATACATCAATCAGTACTGTTGTTGCCATACTTTACCATCTAAACATGCACCTCAACATTTCTACTGGTATGTTCACAATGTTGTCGGGACCTTCCGCTTTGTTGTTTTTCATCTCTTTCAGTGCCAGCAATATCTCTTCCGTCAGCAAGTCTGGTCCTTGGTCCTCGGCTGTATTACCTTCTTCGCCAGTGTCAACACTGGTTTCTCGTCCTTGTTGTATAATTCTTCAACATACTCTTTCCATCTGTTTAGAACTGCCTTTGGCTCTGTTAGTAACTTGTCTGTCTTATCCTGAATGGCTGTTGTTTTTCTGCCATTTTTTTGTGCTCAGTTGTTTTATTTTTTGGTAGACTTGGTCATGACAGCCTTGTCTGTGCATTTCTTCCAGCTCATCACACTCTTCCACCAAGTTTCTCGTGTTTTTTCCCGTTATCCTGCGGAGTTCATTGTTTAGCTTCTGGTACTGTTTGTACTTCTGTTGTCGTTTGATGTTTCCACTTCCGTCTTTCATCCATCTTTTCAAACATGTCCTCTGTTGTCCATGGCTTTTTTGCAACCTGTTTCGTCTTGTATCCGATGACGTTCGTGGCAGCTGTTATTATAGCTGACTTCAACTTTTTCCACCTTCCTTCTGTTGACTTCTGCTCTTGTTCTTCCACTCCTTCGTTTACTTTCTTAGCAAAATCTTGCGAAATGCTAGGGCACTTCAGTTTTTCTCTGTCTCATCTCCTTCTGGGTTTTTTTCTCTGTAGGCTAAATGTATCAACTGGACTTTGCTTTTCATCATGACCAATGTGTCTCCATCTGCACCAGGGTAGGCACATGCTGACTTGACACTGTTCCGGTAACGTACTCTGACAAGGATGTAGTCTAGCTGATATCGTGCCAAGGCGCCTGGTTGTTTCCAAGTATATATCCTTCTCTTTTCCTGCTTGAACGAAGTGTTCGTGACCAGTAGTTGTTGCTATTATTTCTTGTATAATCTGATAATACAGCTAAATAGTATTGGCAATTATTTTACTATACTTTGCCTCGATGCAAATTCACGGCAGGTAAGCCTATTTTTAATAAATTTTCACGGCAGATAACCATTTCATGTTAGCTTCCGTGAAAATTCACGGCATATAGCGAAAATCGACTACTTATTTTCCGTGAATTTTCACGGCAGATAACACTTTGCGTCTTTAATATTCTTTGTTAAAAAAATGTTTTTGTTTTCTAAATAAGTTTTAGAAAGCATTTTTCTAGTTTTGCCAGCTAGTAAAATGTTCATGGAACATCTTTTATAACTGCGTGCACAACATTAACAACTTATTACATTGCCGTCTTTAATTGATTTGCTTTAACAGACAATTTTATAATCACTGTCACGCCGGTCGCGTGTTGCTGTGAGTGATATGAGACGACTGTTGATGCCAGCTAAACGTAGCTTAGACTTAACTGCAGTTGTGTTACTAGCCGAGGTGGCCAAAGATGGAAACAGAGATATCAAAATCTGAGTTTTTTGCCAAGAACTTATGGTTGATGCACAACAGGACTGTGTAGCCAGATAAAAAAATTTTTCTAACGCACTTACTTAAATGTACTAAATTTTGTGAAGCAGGAGTTTCAGTATTCCATTAAACTGCGATTATTTGACAATTGAATAATATTCAAGCAATTGGAAATTGTTTTGTTGCCGTTCCATCACTACTGTCACGGTCCTGCGACCCAAGCACAACTTTGTGGGCTTCATTTCTGTCACTCTTTCGATGTAGACCATCTACAATAACAACAATATTAATGATGCATTATTAACGCGTTAATGCATTCTGCTATTGCATTCACACGGCGGCGCCATGCAACACGTACGTTATGCTATGGCTGATGTATACATATACATGACAGTAAATAAAATGTCGAACTTGATCGATTTCAGGCATCTGTAAACCGTTTTATTATCTGCAGCATACGCTAGAATTAAGACTTTCTCCTCAATCGCCGGTATATATTACGACGACGACAAAATTGTAGATGTTAAGACACCCACATTTTTGCCGTAGGTGAAACAAGTAATTGCTAGAAAGACTTTTGCAGCTATTGGTTTGCCTAATGTGAAAATGGTTGCAGATAGGCACAGACATGCTGATTATCACAACAAGCACTGGCGACGAAGTTCTTAGAAATGTCAACATCGATGACCTTTAACCCCCAAAATAGGGGATTTTAGTTAATAAGTTGACAAATTCATCAAAATACAACTTTTATCTTTATTGTTTTTGTTGACGTTTCGGCAACCACTGCTGCCTTCGTCGGAACGACTGTCCACCAGGTGTCGCTGTGGCAGACAGTAAGTAATAGATGTGTGGAAGTTGGTAGGACCCCTTGTCTTGGTTCATCGACTTGTCTTGTTTTTTGATGTACATCGCTTCCCTGATTCTGACGAGGGGTCCTACCAACTTTCACACATCTATGATTACTTACTGTCTGCCACAGTGACACCTGGTGGACAGTTGTGCCGATGAAGGCAGCAGCAGTTGCCGAAACGTCAACAAAAACAATAAAGAGTTGTATTTTGATGAATTTGTCAACTTACTAAGTTTGCGTTTCAACCTATGAGTCTATTCAAAGACTGGAGGTTTTAGTGATTTTTTTTCGTGATTTTGGGCTGCGACACACATTTCAAGAGTGAATTGCGCCAAAATGGCTGGCGATAGACCAAGACAACCTGCATTTGAAATTTTCAGCATGGAATGTAGATTTTAGCAGTTTAAGTCCAGATCCTCTAGATTCAAGGAGGCCTGCGCATGCGGGTGTCAAAGCGGGGTACCTTTCTAAAAAGTGGTTATTTATCCTTTGTTGGCTTGTCTAGCATGTAAATGGTTGCAGATAGGCGCAGCCATGCTGCGTATTATAACAAGCACTGACGACGAGCTTCTTACAAATGTCAACATCGATGACCTTGAATGATCTTGAACACTAAAATATTATTTCCAATGATTTTTGGCGATTTTTGGCTGCAAAAGAGTGAATTGCGACGAAATGGATGGAGATAGACCAAGATTAAATGCGAACAGGAACTGCCATAGGCTCTCGTGCGTCTCTTGAGCATTAGCTCAGATTTCTTGTTGTGTTTGATTTAGTATTTATTTAGAGCTGTTAATTGCAGACTTGCATAATGAAAGTCAAGCGACAGAAGCATGTTCGAAAGATTCTTACATTTTACCGAAGCTACTTTGGTTATCATAGCCCGTTCCAGGTTTTGGTGGATGGTACATTTTGTCGTGCTGCACTGAACTGCAAAGTCAATATTGGTGAACAGTTGCCAAAGTATTTAGATGCAGAAGTTAAACTGTGTACCACCCGCTGTGTGCTTGCTGAATGTGAAGCTTTGGGTTAGTATTCTGATACATGACTTTATTAGTTCAGTCAGATATTTTATGTTTGACATACTAATAACTGATGCAGTTGGTCCATTTTGTTACAGAAACAGTAATGTTTAGTAATGTGACAGATGCAGTGGACAGCCCATATAAGTATAAGATATTTACTAGGTTGTAATTTTGTTTAGGGCCTATGGTGTTTAATTGGACAATAAACCAAAAAAAAACCTTTAAAAACTTTTTAAAAACCTTAAAAGTCTAAAAACCTAAAATCTAAAAAAAATCTTTAAACGTTTTACGTTTTTTCCAGCTCTGGCCAGTGGCGGATCCAGAATTCTAGAATAGGGAGCAGAAATTAAGGCAAATGGTGTGGTCTGGGGATGGGGCACAGCCCCTACCCAGAAAATTTGTTAAAATTCTATCCATAAATAGTGTATTTTTGTGCAACATTTTCACTTGTTTTAAGATGCATCTAGTCAATATGGTGGCATTCGCCCCTCTTGAATCTGCCACTGGTAAAAGACGTCAAAACAGAGTCAGTTGTATTTTTAGTCAAAAATCAGCCGAAAATTTCGTCAGTCGAAACTCTGCCGGAAAAATAATCGGCTAGCCGGATCTCAGCCGAAAAATTGTCAGTCAGAGTTTGGCCATAAAAAAATTCGGCTCTGGGGTCTAAACAAACTAGAGCAGTGTTAAGATTATAACAGAGGGAACATGCTTAGAAGGCATATTGAGTGATGACTGAGATAACATTATACCGTATGCAACAACAATAGATCAGTCAAAATAGAGGCAACTGACAATGAGTGAACATTTATGCAGATTACTGATAGATTCTGGGTTGATAAAAATTTGTTTTTGAAAGTGTGCAATCATCTGATGGCCTGCACTTTGGCAGCATATTGTTTAAACAACGATGTGCTTTCTGTATATTTAGATCTAAGAGCAGATCATGAGAGACATCAGTACACACATCTGTGAAATATTAACAGATCTTGTTAGTACATTTGTGTTTAACGAAAATGGTGTTGTAATATGATCTTTTTTGATGAATAATAATTTGGCATGCAATGTGGGCAGAAGATTGATTGTGACTTTTCTACTACCATTATTGTACAATGTACAATGCACATTAAGCCATTGACACCACTAATATTTTGCTATTTGCTATATTATAATGTTGTAATGTATGTTGTAGGATCATTACTTTATGGCCCATTGAAGATACTCCAGCAATACACAGTTGTTCCTTGTAAACACAAACGGCCTGTATTGCCAATTAACTGTCTGCGTAAAATGGCAATTGCTACCAAAAAAGGGAAAGAAAAATATTTTATTGCCACGCAGGTAAGTGTTGATTGTTATTGTCTGTGTCTTCAAGTAGTGTCTCAGTTATGATAAAGCAATTTTTATCTCATCCCATTTTGCATTAATGGACAAAGAACTGCTGTTGGTTAATATTTTTATTTTCTAGTGTCAACAGAAAGAGTCATTATTGTTTAAGATTTGAACTGGTATAGCTTTGTGTGCAATTATCTCGTGTAGCGTGAACACGGTTGCAGGTAGGCACAGACATGCTGCTTATCATAACAAGCACTGGTGACAGGCTTTTTAAATTTATCAACGTCGATGTCCCCAAAAAGGGTTTTTAGTGAATTTTTTGCAGTATTTGGATGCTGCGCACATTTTAATACTGAATTGCAATGAAATGGCTGGAGTTAGACCAAGACAACCTGCATATGAAATTTTCAGCATTAAATGTAGATTTCAGCAGTCTTAAGTCCCGATCCCCTAGGTTCGAGGAGCCCGGCACAGGCGGGCGTCAAATACTTCAAAGATTTCGGGCTGCGCAAGTCTATATCATTCACAAAGTGGCGCCACGGTACTGGCGTTGGTGGCGTGGCGTAGTTGGTGACGCGTTTCGACTGAAACGAAGTTACTCTACGCCGGGCCTGGTTAGTACTGCGATTGGTGACTACTGAACCGGAACTGCTATAGGCTTTCGCGCGTCTCGTGAGCATTAGCTCAAATTTCTTGTTGCATAGTTCAATTGCCAGCGGCAATAACAAAGAATATTTAACTCCTCTGTTGAAACACTGACTTTAGTCACATAAAGAATTTCTATTGGAACATTTTGCTGAAAACCACATGACTATGACGTGTGGTTGCAAAATTATGGTGTCATGAATTTTGTGCCATTTTTTGGACCACCCTGTACTGTAATGTTTAAATATGATACTTTAATAGTTAATTATGATATCAATTTAAATTAAGAATTTCATTACATTTTCACTAAATTGTGGTGTTGGTCTTGGAGAAAAGTCTTGGTCTTACTAAGTGGAAGCTAATAGAGGTTTGTATACCACAGAACCAGTTGACTGTGGACACTGTCTGGAGGTATTCAGTGGCACACTGTATTTGGTGTTTGCAATTTTTGATTTCTCTGAGAAGTGAAAGTGATAGCTTAATGGTTGAAATTGAAAGTTGATGCCTTAACGCTTATCTGTTGTTCTGTTTATTTGTCAGGATGAAAACTTAACAGCACGTATTCGCAGGCTGGCTGGCGTGGCTTTGCTTTACATTGCGTTCAATGCAATAAACCTGGAATCACCATCGGAGACTTCGAGACTAAAAGCCAGTGAGCATGTTCAAACTAGTATGCAGCCAGCAGCACATGAGCAGGCAGCATTGAACAGTTTGAAAGAATCAACTTTTGGGAAACGTAGTGATCTGGTACACAAACGAAAACATGTCAAAGGACCAAACCCTTTGTCATGTAAGAAGAAAAAAGTGAAAGACCCGTTTGCAGGCGAAAGTAGAAATTCAAGAAAGCGGCAAAGAAAACGTTCTCGCAAAAGAGGAACAGCCAATTTGTCTTCATTGCAGTAAATTAGGAAGTGTTTACATTGTGAATATTAGCCTGCAGTTGAACGTTTTTGCGTTACTTTGCAGGAAATGAGCTGAGTTGAAAGTAGCTGGTCATCGGTTACAGTTATGCCCCGTTTTTATGTATACATAATAGAGAATATCCGGTGTTATTTTGCGGGAATGCTAAAATGTTGAAATTAGCATCAGCTGCCAAGATGATGGTTAAGGTTCACGTTCAGCCTGGCTAGTGCTGAATAATGATGATGCTTGTGTAGACCTATACTAAAACAAGTTGATACATAACATAATGTGTGTATCATGCTTTTTGGCTATTTCCTGCACAGTAACTAATTCTAATACAACACATCGTCATACATAGTACGTTGCATCGGCAGTGACATTAACCAGGTTACAAAAGGTGCAAGGACTTGATTGAGGGTGAAAGCGCTCGGGCTGATAAGTCCCTACCCAAAAATTTTGACTACATGGCAGTGTCCTAACATCACTGACGTTTTTTTCTGTTGCCATGTATCATATCAGGACTCAAGTTTACATGAGTGGTTTATCCAGAAGTATTTCATACGACTGTTGCACGAACCTATCTTATAGCAAAGCCAACATTTAGTAGCTTGGGTACCAAGACAGGTCCAGCATCTGGTTTTTTGCACTTTTGCCATTTCTCCCCCTGGCTCTTTCGCCTTCTGGCTGATTCACCTCATAGCTTGTTCACCCTGTGGCTCGTTTGCCCTCTGGCTAATTCGCTACCTCACCTTGGGCAATTCACCCCTCACGCCCCATTGTGTGATTAATCTTAAGTATTTTTTGTTAAAAAATGCAATATTTGTGGCTAAAATTTCGATTTTGGGAAAAATACAAAATTAAAATTGAGTCAAAAATTTTCAGGTGTCTGTCGGACCTAAGCTATATCAGAAATTGGCAGATGTGTCTGTTGGAAAATTGTAGCTATTTCTTACTTTATTATGCCGCTGCTATATGGAGCCTGAGATGACTACTTACGTTTTTGTGCTGCAATCGTTTATTATGCTTTTTTAGAATTTTTGTCACGTATAATGTTAACCGAGATGATGATTAATCAGTAAGAGTTGTGACCATACACTGTAGTTATCTTTCTACAGGGCGTAAACTAAAACAGAGTATTAGTTTACATTAGATTAACATTATTCAACTGAGGCAAATCATCCAAGCTGAGGGGGTAAATAAGTCGGGGCGAACGAGCCAGAGGGTGAGTCGTCCAAAGTGCGGGTGCAAATCAGCCAAAGAGCAAATGGCAAAGGGACGAAAAAGCCATAATTCGCAGGGTCAAAGCCTCCAGCTGCATAGCCAGTGCCAAAAATTCAGGCCTAAAATCCATGCTTTTCATTTATGTTAAAATGTATTTACTTAATCTTTGCGGGTAGTTGTTGAACTGTCAGTACTTCAGTCACAGAATTTTAGTCCTGATAGGCCTTGGAAATACTTTCCTGGCTATACTTATGTTGATATGTGTAAATGTTATTTCTATGTATGAGATAACAATTCTTGGAGTAGCACATTTATTTATTATATGTAATGATTTTAGCTTTGTAGGTAAATTGAAACGTAAAGTTTAAAGGTCAGATTTCAGTGATGTTTGATATATCACATGGTTTTTCTTGGGTGTTTTTCTTCATCTCTGTGGCATTGGCGTAAGCCATGCTGTGACATCTTTCCTATCACACCGTGTGTTTAATGTCATTTGTATTGTGTGTTCTCTACGTTACACATTTCGAAGTACGGTAATGAAATCAGTAAATAAATTTGCAGGTGTGCTGGCAGGTGTGCTTGTGGAATAAAAACAGAAATTTGAAGACAAGTTTTTGCCTGTGATTTATAGTTATATTTTAAACAATACATTATGCTTACACAATACACAGTAACCACTAGATTGTTTTATTATTAAAGCATGTTTTGCATTCTGAAACGAATATTAGGCCTATACTGTGTACGTGATTTTTGCTGTTCACATAAAGCTGATAACTTTTTATTCTTTTTATGCGCTGAAAGCAGCTACTGCTTTCAGCGCCTCTTAGCCATCGCAATTCTGTCTGTTTGTCTGTTCGTCACATGGGTGGATCAGTCAAAAACGGTGCAAGCTAGGATCATCAAATCTTCACCATCAGATGCCTGGAAGACTGTAGTTTCAGGAACCGTAAAGCTTTTCCGTAAATTCGAAGGGATTACCCCAAACGAGGGTATTAAATGAGAGGGAGGTGGGAAAAATTGGTGATTGTTTAGCCAATAAGACGCTGTATGTCAATAACGGTGCAAGATACGGCCTAGGTTACTATTAATCACTAATAGGAAGTCGTACACTGGCTCTCGATTGCCACCAAATTCAATGACCTTCGATGAACTTGAACGCTAAAATAGGGGGTTTTGCGGATTTTTTTTGGCAATTTCGGGCTGCGAGACATTTCAAGAGCGAATTGCGCCGAAACCAATAATGTGATAAACATGGACAACCTGCATATGAGATTTTTAGCATTAAACGTAGATTTTGATAGTCCAAGTCTCGACTTTCTAGGTTCAAGGAAACCTGCGCACGAGGGCTTCAATTAGCGGTACCGCCGTAAAAGTCGTCGAAATGGCTGGAGATAGTCTTGACAGTTTGAATTTGCGAACAGGAACTGCTATAGACTTTCGCGCGTCTCGTGAGCATTAGCTCAAATTTCTTGTTTTTTTTCAAACACTGTAAAAACATAAGCAGCGTAGTATAATTAGCAAGTGTTTTATTTACTGCTTTCTCGGCCAAACAGTTTCTATTTGCTACTATTAAAACTCATTTTAGACAAGACATCTGTCAGTGGTCATTAATGGTTATAGTTTACTTACTCACCCGTTTCGCCGTAGCATAGGTATGACTAAGCGGTGTTTACATTTTTCGTTACTGATGTAAACTGCCGCGTAGGTAACTGTTTAAAATAATAATTTGTGCTATATTTATGTAATTTTTGCATTATAAAATACCGTTATGAGTTGACTTTTAACATGTTGTACTATTTTAGTTTGTTTTGGAGTTTCGTTTAAGCGTCGTCATGTTTTATTTCATGTTTCTACATGTCTGTTTGAAACGCGAACATCATATATTGTATCCAGCCATGGCACACAGACTTACTATTCAGTAGATTACAGCCGACGCCGTAGTCTAGATCGTATCCTATAATGTTGTCGATCAACTCGTTACAGAGTCATCTTCTTGCATGGTCATTTCCTAAAGCAGTTAGCTTGTCGTGGTTAACTTTTTACAGTATGATGTAGTGTTAAGATTAGCCGACGGTGACAGCGGACAGTTCAGTAGCAATAGCAAGATACTGAATATGACGCTGTGTGCCATGGTTAGGTTAAGATTATGGTTATACGAGGGGCGTTCAATAAATTCCAGGACTGTTCTTCTGAGTAAGCACACAGTAACGGCTAAAAACCAAAACTCATATGAAGTTGTACAGCCACTATTGTACATTACTCAATGTGGTTTTGTCTACGACGTCACACTGTGACATCATTATTATTAAGATATAAATGATGGGCGTTGACGTTTGGCATACACAGTTGGCAGTAACGTTCATCCACGAAAATTACGGTTATGTTCACTGTTTTTAAGTGTAATTAAAGTGTAATGCAGTGGTGTATATTTGCATTTTGTTGCAGTGATGTTGAAAAGCCCAGATCAGTCAACGCCAAAACGAACTAACTAAGGCCAAGTACTAACATCACTGCTTTGTTCTTGTTTTTTGCACATGTTGATTGGCATTGTTAGTGATTGATGATATGGTTTGTCATTGACATGTTTGAGATGTGTTATACTTTTTTCATGTCTTTTTAGCAGATTTTCTGAGCCAAGATGAACAAATTCAATGATGACTGTGATGACCAGCCAGTTCGTGATGGCACTGCGAATAAATCAGAACAGTTTGGTATGTTTCAATAAACACTGGGTTTATTTTATAATGAAATAAAAAATATTGCCGGTATATTGATGTCAAAATTAGTTATTTTTTTAGAATAGATATACAGTGGTTTTTACTGAGATGCTTTATATTTTGAATTGAAAGTAATTAAATTGTATTTTTTCATATTTCTGTATTCTGTAATATATTCTGTACAAAATGGTATTTTGCTATTTAGCTAAAAGAATGACGTTGAAGTTGGACATGGTGTCAAAAATGGATCGAGGTGAATTGGAGGACAAGTTTATTAGGATGTATGAAGAGAATCTCATCATCAAACGCTATGCTAAGAAACAAGATGATAAAATTAAAAAGTTAGTAGAATTTGCTATCATGTTGCTTTTGTTGTTGTTGTTGTAGGAAAGCATGATTTGACTTAAACTTGTTGTCATGCTCTAGACTGGTTGATTCCGTATATTTTAGTAGTAATGGGCAGTGATGCTAACTAATATCTGCAACTGCTGTCATCATTATAACAACAGTGCTTATGCAAATGCATGACATAGGTGCACGTAGCAGGAAGCATGTTTGGGAGTAGCAGGAACTTGTACTATGTATTCAGGCTAAGCGAAAATAGTACATTGAATAACTTTGAATTATATGAAATACTCTACTTAAATTAATTATTATAATACAATGATAATGCTGTGGTTTTCTGTGCTAATAGGCTGACTATTGTGCAAGCAAAACTGGTTGATGATAAACAAAAACTTTTGCAAGGTGCTGGTGGTAAGTTCTATTTACCAGTCTTGTCAGTCGCTGCTAAGTGTTCATGTTTTTAGTGTCTTTGAAGGCACAAGTAGACCAGATAAATTGTGGCACATGCATGATGGGAAACTTTCATTGAACAAATCTTCATTATTATTTTTGTTTTTACTATTTTTTTACCTTTAGTACTCTTTTTTCATGGGAGCCTAAAAATTGACTAAGCAATACAAAGTTGGGTATGCTCATAAGTCCATGTAGTCATCAGCTAACAAACTGTCGTGCAACAGAACAGCATTGAAGCACTGCACCAAAACAAATTTTTTGAAGTAGGTAGCAGGTCTGTTTAGCCTCGACAGTATTGATCGAAATTCTTTTTTCAAGATCTATAATAAATGCAGTAGATGTTAAGAGAAAAAAAACTGAAAATCCACCAGAGGTGTTAGGTGACATTATCTAAAATCTGTTTATGAAGTAGTTTAGTGGTAGATTTACAGATAACGAAGATGACTGTCAGTGATATTTGTACACTGTATCCAGTGAAAAACAGACCCCCTAGACATTGTGCAATAAAAATGTCAAATTTAAATGGATATGAATAACATTTTGCACATTTAATCCCCAATAAATTCCTCAAGCAACTGCCAAATTTTGTTGAGAAATATTATTCTTTATCAAAATTATTAATTGTTGAATATTGATAACAAAATATCTCCGTTACTGATATGGTGTTATATAAGTAAACTCCTGTGTTCATTTGCACAACCTTAACAAACAACATCTGATTTTGGCAAAGTTTTACATCAAAAATGCATCATTTATAGGCAATCAAAGTGCTAAATTTTAATTAAATCTTTAAACGCAAACAATAGTTTTAGCGGCTTTTGTGAGGTTGCCTCAAAATGTGAAATGTCCAGTATTAGGCAACCATTTGTTTAATCCTGACAACGTCCACAGCTTGCTGGGAAATTCCACAACAAATTTTTTAGCACCATACCCTTTCTTTTGCTTCACCTGTTTAATTAAAACATGATCATCTGCAGAAAACATTATTTTGTTATTGTTTATGTTATTTTGATTGCGTCAACAAATGTCACTTCCGCTTGAACGACTGCATTATGTAACCCCATATTGGTAACGAAGATATCGATATTCAACATTTGATAATTTTGGTAAGAAATGATATTTCTCAACAAAATTTGGCAGTCCCTTCAGGAATTTATTGGGAATTAAGTTTGTGAAACGTTATTCATATCCGTTTAGATTTGACATTCTTATTGCACGATGTCCAGGGGGTCTATTTTTCACCGGACACAATGTATATAGTCATGTACAACTTACAACTTGCTATAGAGAACAGTTAACATTGTTGGCATATATTAAAGGCTAAGTCACACGAACAAACAATATTGGCTAAATATGTGTAGAATGTAGCACTAATTAATAATAGTACATTAATCAATTGAAATGAAAAATTGCTTTGAAGTAATTTTTACGCGTGACAGCAGAATGCTTCGCGCGTCTTAGCCATCATCTGGGCGTCCGTCCGTCCGTCCGTCCGTCCGTCCGTCCGTCCGTCACACTCGTGATCTGAATCAAAACGGTGCAAGCTAGGATCACAAAAACTTCACTGTGTGCTGCCCCAAGGTGTCTAGTTTATCGTGACAAAATTTCGTGCCACTGGGTGCAGGGGTTCTCCTCGAACGAGGGCGTCAAAGAGGGGTACCCCCCTTAAAAAGACGTCATTTTGCCGTTA
>Ga0056128_1003149_pt1 | contig 20069 bp, 14 predicted proteins | sample WorMetLIZISLAND2_FD_71113 | JGI IMG/M metagenome (GOLD analysis project Ga0056128, IMG submission 71113) | Marine gutless worms symbiont microbial communities from Max Planck institute for Marine Microbiology, Germany - Olavius geniculatus... ... | reverse complement strand
ACAAAAGAGGACGGCCTCACCGAGAATGGTCAGATGACATTGAGCAGTGGTGTGGGACAACCCTGCAGGAGTTAAGCCACGCTGCCCTAGATAGGCAGCGGTGGGCAGCGATAGTAAGAACGGCGTCAGACACCAACGGGCATTGAGCCCACGGTTGTCGATGATGATGATGATGATGACATCGATCGGCTGAGTGAACAGCAGGCCTCGTGACAGGAATAAGACGTTGCAGCGATATCAGATAATGAGACAGCAAAACTCAACGCAACCTTGACAGAGAAAGACATCGACTTGACGCGAGGCAATTAAGTGGAGACGTCCCAGCAAACAGTTTGGCCTCTGCGTCGTTCTCGTTCTATATCTGCTGCATCTTTCCTTCGAACTCTTGGCCCACCGGCGCTGCATCGTCAACAAACATTAGGCCACGAATAGCCGATGAAAATAAGCGAACAACCACTTTGAAGGCACACTTTTACATTTAACAGTATCCAGAAATCAGGCAGAAGTTTTTAGCTGACAAATTGGTCGAGAAACTATGCTCGAATTATGTCTACTCTAGACTTTTTTGTGCGCGATAAACTGATCCATATCTAATCGTTTACTCTGTATTTAGCATTTTATTCAGTTTTTAATAATTTCAAAATAAAGGTCATAATGATAATGATAGTGATAATAATACGATTAAAAAAATGTCACAGAAAGTGCAGATGCACTGTTTAATGATTGCACAGATTATGAGATTTAATAAAATGCAAACACTAAGACAAAACGGATTAGCTGTTTAGCGTTCTTTTACGATGCCTTGCTTACTTTAAACAGTTCTTCTCGGCACAATGTATTTTGTCTGCGCTTGATCTCTCCAGTCTCGAAAAATCCGGCGCTGCGCTGCCAATCAAAGCCTGGTGGTAGATATTATTCGTCTTCAGTGTGTCAGTCCGCTTCGTCGGGAAGTGTCATTTTTAGCCTTTCGTTTCTTGTCGCGGCGTGGAGAGAAAAAATTGCGTTCTCGTCGCGAAATGGCTGCGTTCTCCGTACGTTGTTGCCAAAATACCAACAGTGTAACGATGACATTTGAAATTCAAATAAGCGCAGTAACGGCTGCCGGCCGCGGTCGGTCGGCGTTGAGACTTGGATTCGTCGCGTGGATTTTTGCTCAGCCGTGAAATCCAGTCGAGAGCTTAGCTGACATGCTGGTCGCTAGCTGACTGCTGAGTCTGCGCATGCCTGCCCTGCAGCCGAGATTAGATTCGTCCACGCAGAATTCGTCTGAGCTGAGCCTACAGTATACACAGGAGATCGTCTTTGATGAGTATTCCGCTCATGTTCGCCGCTCGTAAATAGTCTTCGTTATGACTATCAGCGTTCGCGATTGCGATTTGTAACACTGCCGCAACGCGTCGAAAAGGAGAAGCTGGGGGAACTGTCACTTCTCGACTGCAGCGCGAAGAAAGTCCTTTCTCTAGAAATGTCTCGGCTGTTCATTAGTCCGTCCGGAAGCGATAGTTTTCGGAGCGGACTTATATTTTGCTGCGGTTTTTTTAAATTTCGCCACGGGGTTTTCGAGTTTCGACGGCCGATTGGCGCGAAATTTTGCACCGTGGTCTGCACTAGAATGAATTTTGAAAATTGGGTCTAAAATTTTTGAGGACCCTTCTCTTAAAAATTTTAGGGACAAAAAAACATGCAAAATTTAGCGTGATTTCGGACGACTTCAAAATTCAATGGCGAACAGGCCCGTCTTTAGGGGGGTGGCACCTTGGCACTGTGCCAAGGGCCCCACGCCCCAAAGGGGCGCCGCGCTATGGCGGTGATCGCCGCAAAGGACCACTCATCGATCGATCAATATAATTCTAATCAATGTTCAAATGTTCGTCGCCTTAGGGATAAATTACTGTCACAACTTAAACTCAAAAAGCCTAAAAAATTTGTCAGGGTGGGGATAAAGGTAAAATTTAGAATCCAAATTTGTTCCTCTCCCTCCGCTCACGAAATTGTACGCTCAAAACATGCCAGATACAGGCCTACCTTACAGACATTGGTCTATTCTACAGTTTGTGGTGTAGTGTGATCACGGGTCGCTATGTGACATCAGGGGTCCCGCGGGTAAGTTAGTGCCAAAAGCCCCGCGCTGGCAAACACGGCCGTCGGCGAATATATCTGGAACAGATAAAGATATTGAAAATGGAACAATATTTGATCTGCCGGGATTCCTCTCGCGTTTAGCAAAAATCCAGTGAACTTTGGCCCTCTAACTACGATAGTATATAGGCCAAATCATACTTACCAAATTGACTTTTTCAGAAGACCATATCTTGGCCCCTATGGGGTGCTGCGCCCCTAATATTTTAACAGGCGCTATAGAGAATGACTAATTCTTGCTAGCGCACCCCCGCCGGGGACAGGAGTCCCTCTACAATTTTTTGAAAGGGGAGGGTCAAAAATTAGCTTAAATTTCAGCAAATTCGCGGATTGCGCGCTTTCAACTTTGGGTGTAGGAGGAGTAGCTTCACGTAACTTTGGTCCACTGACAAAAATGTTATAGGCGCGCATGTTGACTCACCCTAAGTCGACATTGCGTGTTCCATGTATGCTTTGAGTTCGGGTCACGTGACTTTGCTACCGGAGGAATTTTACCCCCGTTTTAAATTTTTCTTCAACCTGACATTCGGCTCCGGGCTTTGTCGTAGAGTGGTGGTATAGTGGGTTGGGCTTTGCCGCAAAATTTTAGTTCTTATCTAATTTTTCGAAAAAAATGAAGCTGCGATTATTTGTGGCATGCAGTTTTTTGCTACATGGTTTGTTTACTAAACAAAGTTTAAATTGATTGTTTTTTATTCATAAAATGATTTGCCTTCGTTTGCCGTATAGGCATTCAACAAAAATTTTATTAAGCATGACTGGTCGTTCACCAACAGTTTCTCCATAAAAACATTTAAACACGAAAATCAAAGTAACTGCAGATAATGTCTATACTATAAAAAATAATGAAAATTCTATACCGGCAAAAAAAACTAAACATGCTTTTTATAACTGGGGGCATGGCTATCAGCTTTTTAAAAGAATTGTTTAACTCTTTATAGAAAGTCTTTTATCATTGTGCGATGCTGTTGTCTTTTACGATTTATTTATGCGCTTTTTTGTTGCGTTTATTTCGGCGAGTCTCGGCAGATTATTCTGTAGAGGAACGTGTTCCGTAGAGACGTCTCGCCGAGATGCACGCGTCTAAAACATTAAACAGTGTCTGGTGTCGGATGTCGACGGACAGGCTTTTTTTAGTTTATTCTGACGCCGAGGCGTCACTATACGTAACGAGTTGTCAGCCAATATCACATCTACAATGTAACTAGCTCCCGACATACACGCAGCCTCTCCTTCCGTGGCTCATTGGCACGCAGTAAATATTGACGCGGACGCGCTAAAAACACATCTTTCTCATTTAACTTGCAACGCGATCGATATTAGTGACTATACGTCTTGCAAACTGTTTTTTTACAGTGAACGACTTACTGTAGTATGACGATGACAATACAGATGAATAGTTTATTTTTTCACCCAAGATCAAAATAATGGTGATGAGTGACCTTGCGGCATTTTAGCCCTAAAGATTGTTCTTTTCGAAGAGTTAACGGCAATTGCTTAGGACGGCGTTTTAACTCTGGCATGTTGCATGCAAACAGACAAAAGACCTAAACGAATTTAACATCCATAAGTTGATATTCGGCTTATTTCAATTTTTTGTAAAATTGTTTTACAAAGAACTGCAAAACAAAATCCATAAAAACACCCAGAACAAAAAAAAACACTACAGCAAGTTATTCAAAATCGAGCAAGTGATATATCGAGAGTATAAAAAATGGCAAACATTCTATCTACTTTCGATGACATTTCAAGAAAATTGAAAACAACATTGTACACGATTTATTTTTTGCAGAATTTTTCCAGTGTTTTCAAGTAGTTTCTACAGTCTGTTAATAAGTAGCATACAGATTTGCTTGCTGTATTTCGTTTTGTCATGCAATAAATATTCAAGTAGCATTGTGTAGAACTTTGTAGCTAGCGGTTAGAATGTTCTGCCGTATAAACAACTGTGGCTATGACGTTTTGCCAAATGTTTTGCCTCGATATGCCGCAAGTTGCACAGCTCGTTGCGGAGCAAATCGACGTGATGGAAGTTTCGCGCCATATTAATAAATTCGAACGGGAAAAGGCGGGCGGTCGGTCGGACGGACAGATCGACTCCCATATGTCAAACGCACGATGCCGACGTGACAAATGGAAGCCGAATAATTCGAGACTCAGTCGGCTCCGCGGTCACGTGACGCCGCCACCGGTGTCTGGAGAATACTGCGTCGTGTGTGGTCTAAGTCGGGTTGCGGGTGGTAGCACTTAACCATACACACACACGTATATCCACTATGCGCAATGCGACAGCGTGCAATGCACAATGTCAGTTTGCCGAGAAGAGGGCGTGCGTGTTCTGAATATATACAGTACCAGTACCGCTATTGAAACTACGCTACTTCATAAGTAATATGCGAAAATGTCGGTATTGATCAACTGGTTAACAGAAAGTGCGGTGTATTCGAACACTGCCTGCGTAAATAACACGCACGACACGTATGCCTGTCACAGTACTTACTTTTTAGCCGACCGTACTTAAGTAACGGTCGAGCTATAGGCATGAGTTGTCGTCCGTCCGTCCGTCTGTCCGTCTGTGTGTCTGCCTGTCCGTTTGTGAGTGAGTAGTTTCTTAGCGGCACATTTGTTGTTCGGTTACTCTATCGTTATTTATATCGCTTGGCGAAATGACCACGTGCGATGTCTGTTATACTAGCGTTTATTGTAGCTTTCGCAACAGCGTCCCGTTAACATAACGTGCATAGAACTGTCTCATCTTTGACAAATCGCTTTCTCTCCGTGACTGAAATTTAGACGCTAAGCTAAATAAATAAATAAACGTCGGTTGGCGGCCGACATTTTTAAACGAAAACTGAATGGAATGATGCTGACGATCAATAAAGAATGAAGTCAGCGTCGTTAACGGGCGAGATCGTTCTGCCGTCACATATTATATGCAGCATATATACCCTAGCGAGATTTGTCACTTCCATCACTTTCGACCGTCGTAGACGACTACAAAAACTACTCGTAGCTTGTCGATTCCTTTTTCTATCCACATCTGGTATCACCAGTACAACAAAACATGAGCGTCGCAAAAACAACTGTGTACGGGCAAAGTTTTTTCCACCGTTTCCTTTAGTTTTCGTGACTGTAACTAGTATTTAAGGCTAGCCATAGCTGCCTATTGTCAATTACTTGTGTAATCTCATACCCAGTTTAGAACGAGTCCGCGTATAAGCTACAATAGCTTTTCACTCGTTCCTGTCTTCTCGTCATAAGGCTTACTGATGTCTTGCAATAAATGATGATGCATGTCATGGCTTTCAATTTCGACTGTCGTCTTTTTTCTTTTCTAATGTTTGTACGCAAAATTATTAAATTACTTGTACATTTAAAGTCAAGCCGTGTTTTACTGACTTTGGTAGACGTTCGAATAACGCTAGCTCGTTCTGATAATTTTTCTTACTGGAGAAGCAGTATTAGTACTTAAGTATTTTTAGATACTGTACACAAACCGAATTTAGATCAGTAAAAAAATGACGTCACAAAGCATTAAACAAATCGTGTTATTGCAGCATATTGCGTTATTGTTTCGTATGTCAAGTTTCGTTTTTTGGGGGGAGGGGTATGCATATCTGCGTATAAATTTTGCTTTGTTCTAGCAGCAAATGCTCTTTTGATTTTTTATCGATTTTTGCTGGCGTCCGTGCCACATGTTAAGTTTTCTAGAACGGGACTGTACGTCACACATGAAAATATACGAAGTGAGCAAGATCACTCATCGACTTGTTAACGGCACTTCTTCTCGTCAGCAGATAAAGTTGTAAAAGGCGTAAGACTGCCAGTTTCTGCGACCACTTAGCAGCAGCATCTTCGTTCTTTTGCTTCATCGGTAGGTACTTAGTGCTGTACATTCCCATTGGCTCTGCATCATTTCTACTTCCGGTTGTTCGGTCATTTCTATAGCAGGTCGGGCATCCGACACGTTTGTTTGATGCTCCCCACGCTACGTCGATCAATAAAATTTACTTAAGACATTTTCTTCGACCGTACTCAGCACATTAGACGCTAGGCGACGACGTGCTATATAAATTGATGTTTAGCGTCACATCACGGCTACAGCGCTTCACTGCGTCGATCACTAGGGACACACCGACTCGCCACTGCTGTAAATAGGTTTATGGACCAACGTCGTCTTGCGGCATAGCGCATTTTTAAACGTTTGTCTTAAGTATTTCTACAGCAAAAAGTTTCTTTTGCTGCGCTGCACTCAGTACAGTCTAGTTACCCACACTGAAACAGTTTAGAACTTCAGAAAATGCAGGTTTTGTTAAAGGAAGGATTGGTAAAAGGTGTTTAAACTTGGATCGACAGAATGAAGGACTAGTAGATAGATCTATGTTTTAATGCTCATTTAAGTCTAGAAAATGTTGTTGGTTATTGGGAATCAGATTGCAAAATTGGACTGCAGCAAATAGACAGAGTAAGCTTCATTTAGGCTAAGTACGCTTTCTACACTTTTGCCAGAATTCAAAGAAGGTAGAACCTGAAAACCAGCGATTGCGGTTTCTCTGCGGCGCTGCCACAAAGCTGAACTAAGTAAGAACGAATTGAAATTCAACGGAGAAACTTCCGATTGTCACATCCGCTGGGGTTTTTATCAATCGAGCGGGTTGCGAGTATAGTGCGCTGCTGCTCGCACTCGGAATTGTTACAGAGGCTGTGATCGCGTTTTACGCTACGCGAGTCGGCCGCTGCTATTCATCTAATTAGGTGATACATTGTTACACTGTGCGGCACAGCTCGTTGTTCAGGCTGAACGCTGCGTGTGACTTGCTTGTAGAATGTAGATTAACGAGAAGACTGCGACCCTGACGCCAGGTCCGATGTGCGACCCGTTGCGCAATTCCAGGATTGCGTTCGTCCGAGATATCTAAAACGATTCGACATTTTGTTCTTCGGACTACAAGATAAAGTGATCCTTCGAATCTAGAAGTAAAGATAAAGGGTAAAAGTCACGCACATTTGATATATCTTTGCCGACACGACTCGTGACTAGAAGCTGAGAAGCGCTTTACGATTTCGAAGTGGCAGCTGATTAGCATGAGAGATAAGACGTTGGCAAACGGGCGCTTCCGGTCTTTGGAATCAACGTTTAGACAAGTCCGTAGTTCACTCATTTCTGGTCCCGCTGGGGTAGGAAACCGAGTTGGCCCTGAACGCAGAACAGAGTAGGTAACGACAGGAGCGGTAAAGGCCAATCAACTGCTGCGTAGAATTTATGGCGAACGTCGACGAAGAGAAAGGGAGAGAAAGAAAAAGAGAGACGTTGAGCAGAAGCTGACGGGTGCGAGTCATATTAATGAGTTGCGAGAAGCAGGAGTAAGAAGCAAGTAGCAGCGAATAGTGGCTGCCGGTCGACAATGCACAGTGACAGTCAGTCAGTGGCGATCAGGACGTCCAGACGCCGTGCATCGATTTATTCCGTTCGACCGTAACCTCGGCGCCCGTCCGTCCATGCCTCGCCACATATCTGACCGTCCGTCTGGCCGGATTGACCGAGGGAGCGCCGGCTTGTCTCCCGCCGTCGCCGTCGCCTTGGCCTCCTCGGTCGGTCCCCGACCAAACAGCGACTGTCCCAGTCCTCATCGACCGTCCCCTCTTGCCACTGTTGGTGGTCTGCCGTTCGCCGCCCCTCCGGTAATTTTCTTATATCGTGCTCGGCCGTATATACGACCTATCTCCCACTTTCACAACAGCTGTGAGTCACTTTCTGTATCGTTTCCTCGAACTGAGCGTTAAAACTGGGCAGTCGAACGGAGCGCGAAGATTTTACGGTAAGTCGGAGAGCAGATGCCAAACGTCGCGCGTCCGTTATAAAGAATGAAACTGTTTTGAATTGGCCATATACGTTTACTTACTTACTTTCAGCTACTTGTTTGACCTTGGCTTGAACAACAGGAACTCATCGTAACATACAATTGGGCTTATTGACCACTAAACTATCCGAGGTGAGAGTTAATTTGCTGTACAATTTGCAATGCATCAACACTCGTCTCGTAGTTAAAATTGCGTTTTGATTGTGTCTTATTTCTTTTTTTTTCTTTTTTTATCTTTTTTTTAATAATGCACAATTCCTCAGAGTTGAGTAATGTCGTGCATGTCCTTTCACCGGTGTTTAGTGTTATCGTAACCTCGCTCATCCGCTCATAAAACTGCACATTTTGCACCGACTTAGCCTATATCTTATGCTTCAACTTCGATGTAAAGATTTTAACGTTGCGCGACACATGAAGCAACGGCTACGTAATTAATACCGACAGTAACGACGATCGGACATACCACCGCGACGAATGAAGGGTTAACAATGTATTACGTCGTATACTTTCACATTCTGCGATGTGATACTCTTGGCCATCACGGAGCGGCTGTATAATGCAGGGAGCGTATGGTTGTTGCGTCATAAAGCGATGCAAATAGCATGCGAGGAAGTCGTGGAGACCGCATAAAGACTCCACTGTGACCGACAAAGCACAACAGCAGATGCACAAGCAGTATAATGGGCGAAGAACGACAGCTAGTGCAGCTTCTTACCACGCACGACTCTTCGCATAGTCTAGTTTTCCGGCACCAACATATCTCAGTCGCCAGTCGCCACATCATGGCATGCAGTGGAACTAGGTCACTGAGATCATCGGATGTTCCACTGCTCTATGTGCCTTTCAGACGGATCGCCATCGGCAAACGATCGTTCAGCTGCGCTGCACCGACAACCTGGAACTCTCTGCCTGCTTCTATCATTAGCTGTGACACTAAACTTACTAGTTCAATACTTCATAAGCCTACAGGCAACTTTTCTGCTCCACCAACGCCTCTGAAGCTACGGCACTATGGCGCTGTACAAGCGTTTTATTATTATTATCAATTCGAGTTTTACTTATTAGTAGATTCAGATTCTCGGTTTTCCCGAAGTGTAACGCCTTTAGTGGCGCGGCCAGTAGCCGGCAGTATAGGACTGGCTTATAGTATGCATAAATCAGTGTAAAGTGTTTTTGTTCGTGAAGACGCCAGTCCACATGCCCGTTTAGCCCCTTTTATAGACACTAGACCTATATTTTACACTGCTCAGAAAAAAAACCATCCGAGAAACTTTTTCGTGAAAACAGGCAAGCGCGTTTTATTTGAACACTATTTTCCGCCCTTCCGTAACCTTCAACGGATTTTAACAGATTCAACATACTTTAGCCGACCAGTGATATTCTTGACAGGTAAACGGTTTGCAGAAGCAAGCAGCAATATGCCGGAAGCGATTGGCTAGCAAAAGAGCTCCGAGTTTCTGATGCCGATAATCTTTAAAGAGTCGAAACGGGCGGAGAGAAAATAAATGCCTTTGGTAAATGGCCGTCGGTCGTTCCCACTGGCGTTGCCGAGGGGGCATTGAGGGCACGTGCCCCTTAAAAGCCTACTCAATTACTGAAAATAGTGCCAAAATACACCAAAACACGTTATTTTTTCCCAAAATGCACATTTTTTCCGAGGGGGCACAGCCCCCTTTTTAGATTCTTTTCTTATGGGAAGGGGACACCCCTCCCCATAACTCACCTCTTAAGTGACTCCGCTACAACTAGATTCTGGCTAGGCCGCTGGTCGTTTCCCAACTTCAGGCTGATGTCCGGTGCATGCGAGTTGATTTCTCAACCCTGGCTCAAGTGCATGTTCTGGGCGATGATAGACGGAGTTTCTGGATGTGCCATCGCGGATTAATGCGGCTGCTGCTGCTGACGATGATGATAATAATGATGATAATAATGATAATAACGGCGACAATGATGCGAAGATGTTCGTATGTCGACGTGCCTGTGTGCTTTACGCGGACCATAAATTCGTTTGCGACGTCTTGCAGATGCCGCTGTGGTCTTCGGCTTAGAGATGGGCCGACGTCGGGAAATGTCCGTAATGCACAATTATTACTCATTCCGCCCCATCTCCGCTGCACTAACAACTCGCTGCAACGAGAACACTAAACGCAATGTGGTGGCATTCGAACAACGCATCAAGCTTTTGAGACGTGTGGAATTTGCCAGGAAAAAATTGCAAATATATATTTATGTATATAACATTTTAGTGCCAACAACTTTGTTATCTTCTTTGCACTTTTATTGTATATAAAAGCACAGAATTATTTTATAACATGTGTACATTATTTTAAGGTTTTTGTGAGCATAAATGATTGCTTCTTTTAGATGAAACAAACGCAATGGAACGGAAACGCGGAGTCGTGACATTTTCAGTTTGTAAGATCAAAGTCGTCGGATGTCAAAAAGGCAGAAACCGTAAGAGAATGATATACACGGTGTTTCATAAAAGGGACCCCTTTTTCTTTCTTTCATAATTTACTGAAATAATAGTCAATTTACATGAAATTTACAACAGTTGTAGCTGAAGAAATACTAATTCAAAATATGTAACAAAATGTGGCAGTTGATTAAATTTTCTTTGCTAATCGTGACGTAACTCTGACGTCATAATATGTCACAGGTACAAGCCAGCTGGTCTCAACTGGTGCTGTCAGTTGCTACCCTGCTCCGATGGTGAAAGATCTGGTTCGTTGATGACAAATTTTTGAAGTTTTACAGTTGCAGCCACAAAAAAACGTGCACAGCAATCGCATTTACGTGTCCGTGAGGATAGTTGGACTTTTACCAGTTCGAGCAAGACAGTGCACTAGCACACCGAGCTTACAAAAATGGTTGCGTTTTTGGATCGCGAGACGCCTGATTTCATGTCCACATCTTGCTCAGTGCAGACACGATAAAAAATTTTTTATTAATAAACCAGATTAAATTCACCATCGAAGCAGGGTAGCAACTGACAGCACTAGTTGAGACAAGCAAGCTTGTACTTACGACACATTATGACGGTAGTAGCACCGAGTCATTACTTTGTACAAATAACGTACGAGTATTGATTTGTATGGTGCTGCCCTATAGCACCAAAGGCACTGAAACCCCGCGCTTTACTCGTATTTCACATAATCCTTTACGGAGAATTACGCTTGCGATAATAATCAATGTAATGATAATTCAACACGTAAGGTTACTGCCATTATTTTGGCAGCTTGTAGTATATAGTAATGCATGTAACTGACGTTTAAGAACGATAAAATAGTTTACTATCGTCGCCCTGGTTTTTAAAAAGTAAAATTAGACTTAGAAAAAATTTTACGCTTATTTTTATGCGCTTATTTTTATATTTTTAAATAAAAAAAGTTACGAACATGTACTACAACGCCTTTACCAAAACGAATTTTTTGGCCATTTTCGTGCCTTTTTTACTCTGATAGTTTTTTTTGCTTTTCATTGAGCACACATTTTATTCTAGTGGTTGTCCTTTCTAGTGAGTCAGGTAAAATCGTGTCGTTACTCGTACTGTGGAGGTAGGCCCACTGTTGAATCAGTACGTTGGCGCATCTCTATCATTTGGCGCTGATGCGGCGGTATCTCCGAGGCCCGAGGCGGATACTCTGCAGTTTCTGCTATCCAGCATCGTACTGGAGGCGTTTCTCATCTAGTTTCGGCGGGCATCGGCGGGCGCCGCTGCTTCTCCGCCCGCAAATTTGTCGGCGGAGACTTAACGAAACGCGGCGGCCGCGACTGACGTCTAAATTTACTGGCGCGCGACTGGCTTCCACCCCATCGCGTATAGGCCTACCGTCGCGTGGCGTTTGCTGGAGTTCCACAACGCCCAAGTCTAAAACGTTTAGCCGATCGACCGGCCGGTGGTGGAACAGGAAAACGATGTCGTGCTTGCGGCGTGGTGATTGCGTTATTGGCGCAGCGGCAGCAGCAATGCCGCGGGCAAGTCCAGTCGAGCGCTGCGTCCGTCAACATCGTCGGTCGTCGGCGCCGTACGTCGTCGTTCGGTCGTTAAATTTTCTTGTCGTTGCATTGCAGTCTTTCGTTTTGTCTGTACATTGCATTACATGATTTTCAACGTGGCCTAAGTACAAACCGCAAAAAGGACAAATAAAACCGTAAGTCACGACAAACTAAAAACACACGATGACTGTCGGAACAAGAATGTTTTGAGTTCACGGCGGAATCGCGAAAGTGTGTCACACGCGACGATGTCCAGTGGCAAGCTGTTCCACCATAGCCGCTCATCAGCGACGGCGAAGGCTCGGTCACCGACAGTTGAGCACTGCGAATGGGGAACGTCCAGCTGGTGTGTCAGTGAGGATCGCAGACGTCGTCTTGACGGCTTGTCGGACAAACGTCGCAGTTCTGCAGCCAGGTATGATGGAGCCGTGACGTTCAGCGAGCGATGAACGATCGTCGCCAGCTTGAACTGCACACGCTCGGGCGCTCTCAGCCAGTGGAAACTGGCCAAGTCGCAGACACATGCGGTTAATTGCGAGACTCGCCGTTGCCGATAATTCGCCGAAAAATGAGCGCTAATCATAATCCCGTCTTTGCTGCATTTCAGCATATTGCCTCTCTGTCGTTACGCTCAATCGTTGTCTGTGTCCGCACATCTGCTAAAGGGTGCGACACGCAGACGATTTTTGTTGTCCGACAACATCGACCATTTTGTCTATTTTACGCATTCGTATTAGCCTGTAGCTTTTACTCTTTGTATACTTGAGCAACATTACAGAAACTGCAATCAATCGAATGCCAACAAATTTACACAAAATTTGCAGCAGTTGTAGCCATGAAAGAAAAAAGTGTACTTTTTACTGAAACACAGTGTATATCTAAAAATAGTGCAGGCATTGAAACAAAAAGCAAATTTATAAATTTCGCGTAATCATTGGGGTTTTGTGTTCACTTTTTACATTGCGGCATTGCCGAGTTTGCAAAATTGCAAAATTTGCAAAATTGCAAAACTGGCCAGCGGACGATCTCACTTTTCTACCTCTGCTCGATCTTTGAGCGTTGTCGCTGGCCAAATCGGCTTTCATGAACACCAGTCCTCTGGAAACATTAAACTGATGAGATGTAATCCTATTTTCTCTGTTCCATCTGCTGTCTCACCCTTCCGTCTAATACCTTGTGTTCGCGCCGTTTTTAAGAGTCTCTGGAGCACGACCACGCCGAAGAGCGGCGCCACTGGCGGCAGGGAGTTTGTTCAAACTGAAGACAGACACATCTACGCTCGCGAGTCATGTCTTGTCGTGTCAATCCTCTTCGCTCTGATGATCATGCTCTCCTCTCTTTCTCCGGGCGCCGCAGAACGATGTAATAACGAAAGCAGAAAGCGAAGAATGACAGTTCGCGTTAGCACCACGCTCCACTTGTTTCGTTAATTTGCTGTACAGCTCGCTTTACAACAAGCCGTACGACAAATCGAAATAGTGGAGCTTGAGCCTTACAATTCGTAGTCGTTATTAACGGATACTGTGCAACGAAAGACTGCATCCAGAAAGACCTGTACACTATACGTCATGCCGCAAACACCGACACGCTGGATTTAACTTCATCGTTCCTGCCACGGAAATGTTGTCGACTTTTATTATCGTCTTCGTCGTTTTCAATTTGTCAGTCGTCGTTGGTAGCCGTTAGCGCGTATATAAGTATTGGAAGTTATCGGCCGTATTCCCGGCAGTATTATGTAGGGCCTATGCCACTGACCGGGACACACTGTACCGTCTCAAGGGCTTAAAAGTAAAGAAAAACCTCTAATTTGGGACTTACAAAGCCAAAGTGAACGGTCATGTGTTTCTCAACAGTTTGGAAAAAAAGAGATTTTGGCCTGCTAATGGCATGGTAAAAAGATGAAAAATGTAAAAAAATAGAACAAGGGAAGAACAAGTCATGATCAAATTGTTTGAGTCTTAAATTTTGACTTGCTCTCTTTCATGCAATTATGCTTTATGAACTGACTGACTTGTTAATTTTATTTTTTTTGTGGTGTATTTTGGACTTTTTATTTTGGTTTTATGTTTATTATTTTTTACTTCCGTATATTTTTATTTTGTAGGCTACTTTGTTGATGATTTCGATATTAAATAAATGATTAGTGTTATTGTCGCTGTTGAAGATTTTTAAAAGTAGGCTTCCATTATCGACAGCTTTTAAGTTTTCGTAGTACTGGAATTGTTAACGACACACACGTGAATAATAATATTGATAATAATTATCACAACACACTTTAAACAAACATTCAGTAAAACAAGCTTTTATTCTGTATTTTATTAAACTTCACCAACGATAGTCGGTCTGGCCGTTTAGCCGTAAGAACTAAAATTGCTTTTTCCTACAATAATAACCATAACTCGTATAACTAGAAAGCGCTCGTGAGAGTGCATATCTCCGCCAAGTGAAGTGATTAAGACACTACTACTGTAAAATGTAGAAGTTTTCACAGGAGGGCGCCACCGTTCCTGCCGGTTGTGTATGACATGTGGAGATGATGATGAGTCATCGTGTACACACCCAGAACGACTAACCGACCAATCTCTTAATCTCCTCCAGTGTTCACTTCGTCCACTTTGGCGGAGATAATAATCATAACGTCGATAAAAATAGTGCGGTGTCGTGTTTGTCGGTGGTGTGAAGTAGAAGATGAGCAATGATCGACGTCGAAGGATCATCAGCATGCAGGCGTCACCGGTTGACTGGCGGTCGAAAACGTTCGTCGTTCTTAATGTCTGCGTCGTCGTCGTCTGCTGGTTCGTCTTAGTCTGTTGCCGCAGCGTCACCGCAGCACACCTCCTCGAAAACAGTACGTTCCAAAATCTTTGTTACTTCCCTAGGCAGCATTTTTTAAAACAGTAACTGCTTTAATCGTGTTAACCGCGAGATTATAGTCGCGCGTTATTTAAGCAATGCATTTGTTTTAAATGGCTTAAACAAACTTGCACGCGATTCTAGCCGATCGTAGGAGTACTACCGGTCGCGCTGATGGTACGATGTTGTTGTCCGTCTGTCTGTCGTCTGTGAGGTATGTGTTATGGCTAAACGCCGGTAAACGGTATATCTTACAGGAAAAAGTTGTCTGCGCCATATTTGTGTGTCAACAGTTTCTAAGCAGGCACAGATAGTAATATAGTACGGTCGGCTACCCCTAACGACAGATGGGTTTTTTGTTATTTTTGTTTTAGTTCATTTTTTTGCCTTATTGCACATATTGTCATCATCAGACGAAAGCAAGTCGTCTTTTTGCTGCACTGAACTGCATAAATACCAGCAGTTCGATTTTGATATTTTTGTTTTGGTTGGTACTTCCGACGCTTTCTGTCGATACTTTTGGTAATGCGTAAACAAAGTAAAGCAATCTGCTGCAACCGGTTCTCTCACTGCTTTGTCACTGTCACTGCTTTGTTATTTTGACAGTTTTACTTCTTACAAGTAATTCTACTTTCGACGCCAGGATTTTAGCTACAAAAATACATAACAAAACTCCGTACAATAACCCCACTTCTACGCCACCATTGGGCCTATCCGACGAACTCACGTTCTTTTTACTACGGTGTAGTTCAGACGAAATTTTATTATTAAATGGCTATTTGTGTGTGAATGGTAGACTGCAATGTGACGATATATAGCCGGGATCACGCTTATCCGGTAAAGAACGGGACTTTTCATTCGCCCAATTACCCGCAGCATTATCCGAGCAATCTTCGATGTGTCTACTATCTCATTGGACTGCCTACCGAACGAGTTCAACTACGTTTTACCGACTTTAACGTCAAAGGCATAATTTCGAGGTATGATAAGCTCACCACACGTATCTGCTTACTTGTAGGGTCACGTGGTGTACTGACTACTCAGAGCTAATTTCCCGTGACAAAATAGTCATTCTCACTACAAAACATTCGGAGGGGGAGTAATACTTTCTTTCAGTCACGTATGCAAACCTTTTGCATAACTTTAGCTTACTTATTTTGTTAAACATTTTTATAATTATCCTATAGCAAATTAGATGGCTATTTGCTTTTTTGTAGAAGTGCCAAACCGCAATTATGAATAAAATATAATATAAAAGAATATTCCGTTAGCTAAGCGCCATGCAGACAGCTAATTAGATGAATTTCATATGCTGTGTCATATACGTGGGATAAATCATAAATGACGCAACTATTTGCATTCCTTGAGGGAATGATGCTGCGATGCGCAAGTTAGGCCCGTACGATAGCTTTCCCCGCAGTGAGCTGTAGTTAATTACACGCCGGTACTAGACCTGGTCAATGAAGCGTTTCGTCAATGCCGATTACGCAGCGGAAACTATTACGACTGTCCTACAGACTACATAGTAAACGAGGAAAGTATTCGGCGTGGTTTATGGGTTAGTTGGTCGGCGGTGCAACGACCGATCGACCACGGTCAGAATGGTTGACCGGTCGTGTCACAAGCCGGACCGGCGGATTTTAGCACACGTCAGGGGGCTACGACGGCGCATCCGGCGGTGCCTCGTGGACGCGTTCGTATACGACGATTGATCGGTGAAGTGCACACGACAGTGCAGAACCATGCACGCAACTGCGAACGTGGATGCTACTAGTCCTGGAGGAATTACTGTATGCTATATTTGAGCACGTTCCGGCGCAAGCACACGTCTCGTGCTAGCGACGACGACGACGTGAAAAACTGCGTCAACGTTTCTCCGATTTGGATTCCTGTTACTGACGTCATGTCGTGCCGTGCCGACAGAACGACCGGATTGAATTTGTCCGGCATGCAGCGGAAGACGACTGACGACCGTCTACCAACGACGGAGTGTCTGGAATGCGAGCCGGTCGGTCGTAGGCACGCTCGCGACGGCAACGCGACGGCGACGCGACGCGACCGGTCGATGTCGTGCCGAAGACGATTACGCACGACCCAGGCACACGACGAGACAGAGATGCGTGCACCGTGTGCGGGACAGATAGGCGACCGAGACTAGCCGAGACACGAGACCGCGCCACCGCGCATGTCGTGACCGGCGACCACGTCGAAGGTCGCCCAACCACCAGCCGCTCGAGAGTCAGCCGCCCAGCCGCTCCGGCCGACCCGTCCCGTCCCCGCCGTGTATCGCGTTAGTCCGCCTGATCTCACAACAACGCATAAATAACCGTTTTCGTATCGATTTTGTCGGTATTCATTTCAAGTCGAGCTGTTATTGCCGTAAAGTATCCTGCACGGCGGCTGGGTCACGGTATAGCTGCCGCACTTCAACTCGGGGCTAATATTGAATCATTAAATAGCCGCCGCTCGCTCAACCGGTTTTTTGACAGAATTTTTCTGCTTATTGATTCAGCTAAAAAATTATTAGACGGCCCGTTACCGAGGGAATGCCTAATGCATTGATGCTGTCGGTCTGTTTGTCTGTCCGTCTGCCAGTTCGTCCAACGATTATGCGATTTATTCATCGTTAATCTGTCGTTTGGCCACCGCAAAGCGGTCTTTCCGGTTTTCTTGCGTATGCGGAAGTAAAAAGAGTTACTACGAACTAGCCACGTTTTTCATTCAAAATCATGGTAAGCATGAAGCTGGCAGCACATTTTGCCGGTCTGAGTGTGATGTGATGGTAACAGTTTAACCGAATTCGTCTGCACACGGAGTGCTTTCGGTGTCTGAAAATTTGCGTGCAGAAACCGACCAGTGAAAAGATAGATAGATTGAGACAGAGTAGAGGATAGTTTCAAAGCCGATGTCACATTAAAATGTATCCCCCATGAAAAAATGCGCCCGGGGAGAGATAATTACGGAATTGATAGGTCTCCTCATTATAGGATCGATCCCACCCCAGAAAAGTTTTCCCGGACGACAATTTACCGGTAGAAATTCGCGCCGCCCGGGCGGCCGCCGGGCGGGGCGGATTTTTGCCGGTAAATTGTAGGCCGGGAGAAGACTTTTCTGGGGGCGATCCTGTAATGGGAAGACCTATCAATTCCGAACACATGAACGAGCAGTGAGCACGCGACTGTCTGAAGTCGCGCAGATAGAAAGAGATTCGGTATCAGCGACGAACACGCAGCCTTTGCATGCGTGTCTGCGTGCGTGGAACGCGCATGGATGAGACGGGACTGGACTGGAGCATATACAGACAGATGCGATAGACATTCGTCTCGTATCGATCACTGTGTCTCTCGCGGTGCGGTATGCCGCTGTCGCACGATGCTATTGTCCAGCGCCACCGTGGTTGCTTCCGACATGCTCGTGACATGTCCGCACAGCTCTAGCGTAGCCTATAGACTACCGTAGCATCTTCGGCGCAACACAGTCGCAAGAAGAATGTGATTTTGCCGCGGCAAAACATTATTCGTATACAAAAACTACACCTTAGTCAGTAAAAAACGTGCTATTTTTATTTTTTGAATAGCTCCGCGAAACATTGGCTGATTTTAATAATTTTGGGCGTGCGACATCAAAAAAACTTGATGCAAGTGACTATAGTTTTGACCACTATACCTTAATACTGTTGCTACACTACCGTGTAAAATGCAGGTTATTGCACCTGCTGTTAGCGAGTAGTGTCAACATCTACCGTTTGCATTCGTGCTGGAGGAGAACATTTTGAGCACATGATGTAATAAAGATGATGCGATATGACACGTGTGACTTTTTGAGAGATAATAATTGCCAATTGTGTTTGTCGCTATTTAGCTAATCACTTCTGGGCCAACGCGTGCGCTATCCAGCATGAATTCATTGTTGTAAACGGTCAAACTACGACTTTTGCATTTTACAAGGTAGTATAGCGACAGTATTAATATGAGGTGGTCAAAACTAAAGTCATTTGCGTCAAGTTTTTTCTTGATGTTGCGTGCCAAAAAGCTTCAAAATCTGCCAATGTTTTATGGAGCTATTCAAAAAATTAAAGTGGCACATTTTCATGGACACGGTATACAAAGGCGCTTCGACACACGTGTGTGCTGCCATACAATTCGATACCATGCGCTTAAAAATCGGCGATTACCCAGCTCCATTCAGCACACAGAACAAACAGAAATTGGCATAATGTCCATGTGTATAATTAACATGAATGAAAAACTAATGAGGTTGAACAGTGTAGCTATCCGTATAGTGGTTGGTTAGAGTGTTAGAACGTCGTATGTTATAAACAGGCTTAGACATCTATTTTGTCGCTGGTGACGTTTCCAGCAGGTATGTAAATATGCGCTTGTCCAACAACTGAACAACCGACAACCGTTGCTAAGTATTAACTGGCTAAAAAGTAAACATATGTCTACGATATAAAAAAAGTTATTAGCGTCTAGTTATTTCACTTGACGTTAAACGAAACAAGGTATAAGCCTTACATTAGCCGAGTTAGGCTTAAATTTTAGCAGAAAACCGAAGCAGAATCTGGCGCTCGTGAAGACGCTGACCGGATCCGTATAGTTGACCTTGCGTATATACGAGACCTACATGTCACATCCGCATGATTAACCGAAATTAAAGGTTGCTGTTCAAAAAAATACACCGCCGAAACAAAGCCTGTCATTACTGGTTGCGCTGGCGACATTCGGTAGCTTCAGTGGTTAACGCACTTTCCGGGTAGTTATAGGAGTTACCGCAACCATCAATTGCATCAATCATCAAGACCGATCTTCATAGCAGACAGTGGAGCAGCCTCTGTACCTTGCTGCTGCTGCTGCTGCTGCTGCTGCTGATGATGATGATGATGATCAATGATGGTAACTCATCATTCTAGCTTTCTACTCTTTAGCTATAGGTGGTTGTTACCGTTCCATTTGTAGGCTTTAGTTCTAATCAATCAATCTTTATTTCAGGTAAAAACCCATATCATCTAAGCCTAAAAGTAAAAAGTAAGAAAAAAAAGAAAATATATATACGTGCACACACAAAGAGCAACACAAACACAGTCAGCAAAACACATCAGCTACACATAGGAACAATTCCAATGTTTCTGAGATTAATTATCAACATATTGCCAGACGACCACCAGTGTGCACTGTATACATGACGAAAATTGTGCATAATAGTGTTAAAACTGGG
>Ga0056128_1003147_pt1 | contig 20073 bp, 12 predicted proteins | sample WorMetLIZISLAND2_FD_71113 | JGI IMG/M metagenome (GOLD analysis project Ga0056128, IMG submission 71113) | Marine gutless worms symbiont microbial communities from Max Planck institute for Marine Microbiology, Germany - Olavius geniculatus... ... | reverse complement strand
ATAAGGGAACCGCTGGCAAAGCGAAGATGGTGACGCCACCTGGCGAATAGCTTTGCCTTGGCGGAGGTACCTGCAGGCTACGACTGCTTTTTTAGTTTTGTTTGCGTTTATATTACGGCTATCCAGATCCAGTGCAACTGATGTCTATAATAGCTGAGTTGGTGTTAGTCGATAACCTGTCGAACGCATGTCGTTATGCTGGAGTGTGGTATTTAAAGTGTTAACACTGGGCAGAGCAGTTCCTGGCTAGGTGGGTGGGCTAACAACGTGTTTCTTCGCCTCGTTGTCTACAAAGCAAGGTGCTTGCTTTCAATATCTGGCAGGCGTCGGAGCTGGAGAGACTGCGCATGCGAGTAAGACAGCGTTGAGTGATTTCACCCACTACGAATTATAGTGATGTGACGGATACTCGGATACTCAGTGGTGAGATCATGTCGATACTGGAGTTGCCGGACCTGCCGGAGCTGGCGAAGCCGTCGTTGGTGAAGCGGACGTTGAGTAGTAGCGTAGTGGAGTCGGAGACAGTGAATAAGGGGCAGCGCTACGGTCAGGTCGATGTCAGTCTGTCGCGTGTTAGCAGCATGACGACGCGACGATCTTTCATCAGTCGACATCGCCATCACACCTTGGCGCACTGGTTCGTCTTCTGTCGATCACTCACTATGCGACGCGTCCATTATCTCTATTAATTTTACCAGCTCTTGTGATTTCGTTTGTCCGTCCGTTGGTTCGTTCGTTCTTCTCCACTCTGTAACCTCTCTATATTGTAGCTATAGAGCTTATACATATGTTGCGCTAAAAGCTAAAAGGTAATGTCCGGTGCGTAATACACATATAGCGCTGCTTTCATAAATCACACTTATGACCAGAAACACTTAGACTTTCCATGAAAAGTAAGCCTAATTAACAGATAATTGGCTTAGGATCTTCTTTTATCAAAGCTCAAACATCAGCCACCTAGTCTTATGGGGACATCTCTAAATTTCGGGTGGTATACATCACTCGTGATTATTCAGTTACTTATTCATCACCAGCGTAAAGTGCGACGTCACCTGGAAGCACGATTGTAAACAAACGTACATAAATGCATCGCGCGGTCGTCTCGCTATGACAGTACGGCACTTTTGTTGCTATTGTTATCAGACTGTTGTTGCTAATGATGCGCAAACTACGAACTGTTCAGTGGAGTGATTGACTCTTGATTTTGCCTCGATGGCGCTAGTCAGTGTAAACCGAAATGTGTCGATCACTGTCTGCTTGAAAGACTGTCTCTGTGTGCTTTTTCCAGCAAGTGACCTTTATTTCTGTAAGTCGTAATGTATAAGTAGACACTGATCATTCATTACTATGTCATTTTAGACTCCAGTGGGCAAAGATGTAAACACAACTTACAAGTAATTTTGCTAGAAATCTATAGAAACTGAGTCGCATGCGAGTATTTGTTTTATATACATTCACTGTCTTAGTATACTGCTGCAGGCTTTGTTCTAAAATTATTCTAAATAGTTACTGGCTTTGAACAGTAAAAACCTTTCACTTTATGTACGTCTGTATTTTTTTTCTTATCGCAGACCCTGGGCAGTGTTTTTGTCGTATGTTTTACATACTCGTCTTTTTAGTTGGTAATTTTCGTTGAAAATCGATAATTTTTAAACAGTTCAGATTAAAGATACTGTATAGCTTTTTCATGGATAACGCCTGTCAGAGCTATGGAACACGTCACCTGCCATATGGGATCACACAATATTACTTGCCACCCGACACATGTGAACGCGCCCCGTTTTAACCCCAGCCAAACAGGCCGGTACTTGATTTAATACCCCGAATGGATAGAAGGCTAAGTTGACCTTGCTGTTGGTTATGACCATGGATGGTTTACCTGTCCGCAGATAGTCACCCATCTAAGTAGTAACCACTTGACAGTGACCCGACTGGGAGTTGAACCGACGACCTCTTGATCGTAAGTCGGACACCCTACCATTACACTACCAGGCTAATTGCGACTGTACTGATGTATCGTACTGTATTGTGTCGAATTGAATAAAATGTGCTGCTGCGGTTCATTATGTCACTTCGATAATGTCTATCTGTTACAAGTAATTTGAGCAAAGCTCACGTGACGCGCGACGTCAGCAGTTTTACCGTCTGAGCAGCAAATGTACAGCGTGCAATAAAACAATATTGCGTATTGAAGGAGTATTCAAATTTGAGGCCTCCGTACTGAAGACGCCTTGAACCTAGAAGGTCGAAACTTAAATGGTTAAACATGTACGTCACGTTCTGTGCTAAAAAATTTCGTACGCAGTTTGTCCAAGTCTATCTCCAGCCACTTCAGCACAATTCACTCTGAAAATGTGCACCGCATAAAACCCTCTATTTTAAGGGTGCAAGGTCATTGATACCGTTAAAAAGCCAGTCACTAGTGCTTACTGTGCTTGTTAGGATTAGCAGTATATCTCTGCCTACAGCTGTTTTACGATAAACGAGCCAATAGCGATAAAATAACCACTTTTAGGGGGTAGCCGTTTTTGACGCCCGCCTGCGCAGGCCTCCTTGAACGCATGGAGTCAAGACCTAGACTGCTAAAATTTGCGTTTAATGTTGAAAATTTCATACGCAGGCTGTCTTGGTCTATCTCTAGCAATGTTGTCGCAGTTCACTGTTAAACTGTGCGCTGCAGCCAATAATTGGGAAAAAAAATTACAAAAACCTTTATTTTTGGGGTTCAAGGTCGTTCAAAGTCATCGATGTTGATAAATTTAAGAAGCCCGTCACTAGTGCTTGTTATAATAAGCAACATGTCTCTACCTATCTGCAACCGTTTTCACACTATAAGAGCCAATATTGGCAAAATAACGTCTTTTTAGGGGGTATACCCCTCTTTGACGCTTTCGTTCAAGGGGAATCCCATCACCCAGGGCTCGAAATTTTGTCACGATGAACAAAAGTCTTTATGGCAGCCCACAGTGAAGATTTTGTGATTTTAGCTTGCGTCTGTTTGCCACAATACCACAGTGTGACAGACGAACAGACGGACGGACGGACGGATGGACGGACACCTCGACGATGGCTAAGACGCGCGAAGCATTCTGCTGTCGCGCGTAAAAAGTATTACATAAATACCATTGCGTTTAACCTAGTTGTCAGTCGCAGCGCATATTTAAGTCCGAATCTGTGTCACGTGAATAATACAAACACACAGGAATACTGTGCATACAACAATTAATGCTTTTTCCGTGTAATAATACTAATTATATTATGAAGAATATGAATAAACCACGAACGACAGTTGACGTGATACGAAGTCGTGAAAGTGCAACGTCACGTTTCATCTATAAAGTGACCTTGCAGGACTTCGCGACGTGTTTTTGGTCACTGCAAGGAGCGCCCATAACAGCTCGCAGCGACTCGGAACACTCAAACGTCGTGGCCGACCGACCGACGCGTATGAAGTTATCAAAAATACATGTGGTCGGCCCGCCGGTCACTGACTTATGGAAGCTCGCCGGGAAGATTTTATACCAGATCTGTGCATTGTATACAGGCTTGCCGTAGATATGAAATTTTTCGTACATGTCCACCGATTTTCAGTGGATATTTATTTACAGACGTTTAGATTGAATGTCCACAAAGCACACGTGACAGTCGAGTCGGGGCAAGGGCGTCCATCCCAAAACCAAGACGCAGACAGTTTTTTTCGTGAAATTGTTACGAGGTGGACTAGGTAAAAGAAAATAATAAAGAAATATGTGCTTAGTTCCCTAACTTTTGTAAAAAAAATAGCATAAATTTGCATAAATTTAGTGCTCTTATTTTTCCAAGACGCATGTTGCATTCATGTTTTATGGGGTAAGGTGGACTTTTCTGAATCACAGTTGGTTTCTACTTCCTAGTAGCATTCAGAATGCTAAAAAGCAAGAAAACGCTTGTAGCTGTATTGTCATTATTAAAACGCAAAATAATAAATTCGCAAAGTCAAATGGATGTAGATTAACTTTTTGCATTCAATCTTTTTTTGACATTTTGCATTCTTTATCGTTGCTTTTAGCCTTGCAGTATATTGAACTTTAGAAATAAAGGCGCCATTGACACTTTAATGGCATGAATGAGCGAGCAAATAAAAAGTAAGTACAACGGACGGTGATACAGAGACACAAAACATGTAAGTAGGCCTTGTGAATTTAATTAGCAAGTGTACCGGCGTAATATTCATGGATATATCCACGGATATCCATATCTACGGCAAGCCTGACTATAATATCCGGCCAAGCTCTTGGCTCGTTTCGCTGCACCGATTTCCTTTTCGAAATGAGCAACGAAACAAACTAATGTTATTATATCTGGTATTTATTAAGCGACTATCATAATAGGCCGCATTGCGGGTTTTGCTTGTCCGTCTGTACGTCCAGTTCGAAAAAGCGTAGAAAAACTAAAAGTGTTTACGTTTCAGATGGCAGGAATAGCCGGTGTGCCGGTGTTAACTCAAAAAATCAAAAGTTTAAAGTTAGTGGTCAGGGTTTGGGCAGCGCAGCGGAAGTCGGTCGTCCGCGTAATATGTCGGCACTGGTCTGAGATATGTGTCTAGTTGCGTGTGTTCGTCGTGTGTGTATTTAGGCCGTCTGACGATGTGATCGTGACGCCGTTCGCTCAGATACTTCACAGTCTGCGCTCTGTGCGTCACAACTACCTCGCCGTCACCGGACTACCAGCCGACAGGTCATCCTCTATGATTGTTGGTCAGATCAATCAAACGAATGACTCAACGCAGTTACGCGTTGATCGAGACCAAAGCGTTAACCATTACGCCAAAAGGCCACATAACTATATCGTTAATTCTTGCAAAATGCACAAATGGCGTATTTTGATCCTAAGCACTGCTGATCGGGAATAGCGCAACTGTAGGCCTGCAGGACCACTTACCGACAGGGTTATGAATTCTGCCCACAGGTAAAAGAAGTCAGTGAACGATAGTTTGCACCTGGATGAATAGTTTACCATTGCACGGGCGTTGGTGCAGCAGTGCTGATGCTGATGATGCTCGGGATAACGCAGAGTGCAGTGTTGTGGCGATTTATCGGTGGACATAACTCAACATTGTTTTGCCGGCGTCTAACAGACAGCACGCTATTTCTCAGAGGTTTTTTAAAAAGTAAAGTCTGTTTGGGTGATTATACCGTGACCAGCGATGCATAAAAGACGTGCGGTGGCTTAGCCGCCCGGTGAGGTCGTTAGTCGCATCAACGACTCAACGAAGTTACTGGACGTTGGGCCGGGTTAGTGCCGAGATTGTAGATTGATAACCGTTCGCGGCTATACTGTCTTCGTGTTTGTCGTTGTTCATCATCATCTTCATGACGCGTAGACAGCTGAGGTCCATTGCGACGACTTTTCACGATGTCCACGTTCATCTGCACTCTAAAGCTGACCACATTTCACGATTAGTTAAAGATGTGACGGCAACTTTAACAATGATTAGTTAATCAGTCATGTTCGAAAAAGTTATGAATGTACAGAGTGAGTCAAGAAACAGGACTATTTCTGAGCGTTGGTAACTTAGGGACGGTTAGTGGCAGAAAGACTTATGATATGTCAAAAAGTGTCGAGATTATCGTACGATTATTTAATTAACTGACTAATCGATTGTCATTGCAGGTATCAGCGTAATTCTGCATCATCATCGGCTTCACTCTATTTCCCAGGTGCGCCGCAGTTCTTTACGTCTTCGCCTGTATTAAGCCTAACTTCTGTAGTCTGTGACTTTGTGCATGCTCTGAGCTGCGTTCTCAGTGGCGATCAGTTGCTGTAGCATTGCTGTGCTAGCAATCGATTCATCATCATCATCATCACGAACTGATTAACGTGATATAAGTGCAAACTGCACTGCAAGAACACGGTACAACACGATAAAAACACATGCGAACGCTAAAAATAAAAAACCAAAAATAAAACGAAAAAAAACTAAAACACGGATAGTCCATAACAGTCACGCGCCGTGTGATCGACGGAATAAGAATGTTTTAAGTTTATGTCGAAAAGTCAAGAGTGATGTAACAGATGTGATGTCGCCCGGCAGTGCATTCCACAACTTGGCAGCAATAACAGGAAAAGCCCGATCGTCAAGTGTGGAATGTCGTGTAACTGGAACCACCAAAGCTGCAGTAGACGCTGAGCGTAGTTTTTGTCTTGAACGCAGGTCGGATACGCTCGTGAAGTCGCTCGAAAGGTAGTCCGGACCAAGACCGTGGAGACAATGATATGTCAAGATGCACGGTTTGAAATTCACGCGTTCAGGAACAGACAACCAGTGCAGTCGTTGTAGCAGTGGCTTGACGCGGTCGTGTCGACGGGCGCCGTATAGATGAGTCGCGCTGCAGTCGGTTCAGTTGAACTTGACTGGCAGTTGATTATGATTTAAGCGTCCGTAATGGGATGTTTACACGATCCAGCAAACGTGCAGCAATTCACATGTATTTTGAATACATTTGCTGGACGTTTGCTAGATCGTGTAAACACCCTATAAGCCGCGTCGTTATGTGCTAACGCCTGATATCATTTAACGTAACGAGAAACGTCAATTTCTTAATGAAGCGCGTCGTCGTCAGAAAACTTAATGTTCCATGTACGCTTATCTGATATTATTTCACAGGCTTCAATTCGTCATTCAGTCAATCAAAATACATGTTATTCCGCCATTTTTCGTTAGCGGATCCGACGCATCGAAGCAGTGCTCTACGTATTCGGACTGACATTAGCTCTGCAGTGTTTATGCCCAGTCTCCGAAGCATTGAAGATAAACAAACACTGTTGGTGAGACAATGCAAAACTCGAACGACCGAAAATCGAAGCCGAAGGCCGAAAGCGGGAGTGGGGTTCTTAGGGAAGGTGCCCACCAGCTAGAAGAAAAGAGGCGCCTGCAGCCAACGTTTAAAGATACGTGTCCTGCCTATTCTAATTTTGTTTTAAATACGCACGTGTTTTAACGTATTCTATTTTAGCATACGCTCTGTCTATCGTCGAACTTTGGCTGCAACAACGACATGCGCAGTGCTTTTGTCATCAAGATGAGGTTTAGATGATCGTAGACTGTAATAGAATAGATATGTAACTGTTGGCTGCGGCAGATGAGCGTCGACAGCGGTTGGCGACGGAGACGCTGGATGAGCTGGAATGGTGTCTGGAACAGCTGGAGAGCGTGCAGACACATCGGTCCGTCAGCGACATGGCCACCAGCAAGGTATGTTACGTTTTTGTGCTTACACTGCGTTATTATTCTTATTTTGCACTGTTGTACTATTATTTATCTATTCGGCTGATCAGCCGCAAGTGTGCGAAGTAAAGTCATTGTCATTGTCATTGTCACTGTTCATTCCGTTTGCGTTTTATTCGTTTTGGTTGAATTTAATAGACAACAAGTTGCAAGACAGAAAGAACTGGCAGTGCAATTGCATGCAGTAACAGCAGCTTACAGTGGCAATTTGTACAAGCTGTTACACACAAGTATTAAAAAGCCAAAAAAATAGTGTTTGTAAAATTTATGCTAGAGTAGAAATATTGTAAATTCTTTGTGTTGTGTCAATCAGAACGTTCGTTTCTTTCCAAATTTTCTTGACGTACCGTACACTCTGCGCTGAAGTGTTGCGTGTGATGAACGCGTGTGCAGTTCAAGCGACTTCTCAACCGAGAACTGTCGCAGTTTGCCGAGTCGAGCAAAGCCGGAACTCAGATCTCCGAGTACATCTGCTCGACGTTTCTTGGTCTGTATTATACCACTCACTCAGCTACATTCTCAATGCTGTCAATAGGCTAAATGAATCATTGTTAGTGCAAAAGTAATAAAATTACATTTATTATGAAACTCGTTGGCTTACGTTTTGGACTACAGCATATATTGGCTGCGATAACGCCTGTAAAATATGTCATTGTTTAGCACTAACCTTAAATGACTGCAATACGGATCTTGCCCGTTCGTCTTTCCCATAGATGTAAAAAACGTTGTTTACATTTTTTTATTCCTGTCACGTTTTTACGTTTTTTCGCATTTTGTTTATTTTGCTTAACGTTTTTTATTTTAAAAAACGTGCATTGAAAATGTCATCAAAAGCTTTGAGAAGCACTTTTGGAACCACAGAAAAGAAACAGTAAGTCATAGTGATGTATTTTATTTTTTCAGTTTAAATATACTAAATGAAAAGTTTTTTTCAACTAGTATATTTGGTTAGTTTAATGTTATGGTTTTATGACCAGTACAAGATTGAATTGAAATTAAATAAAGTTATCTCTATCTAAGCTATAGTTCAAGGTATACTGCACTTACAGCATTAGGCATTAGGCAAGAGGTTAAACAAATTATGGCCAACGTTTTTTATTCAACGTTTTTAAACGTTTTTTTTAAATTTTTGCCACGTTTTTTACGTTTTTTGACGTATTTTTAATTTTCCTGGAACGTTTTGTTACATCTGTAGTCTTTCCCGTACGGGTTTTAACTCGAAAACAAAAAAGCGCAGTAAAACGAAAGTTGGTGTAAACTATCTTACGGTAGGATTAACCGGTGTGCCAGTCTTTGACTCAAAAGGTCAAAAGTCAAGGTTAGGGTTTAGGTTGTGCAGTGGAAGTCGGTCAGCCGCATAATATGTCAGCACTATGTCGATGTATGTTCTTTGTCAATGATGATGATGATGATGATGTTCAGACAAGCAACATATCTATGCTTCACTGTCGTCGACGCCGTCGCCTACAACAACGATGACAGAGTTGTCGCTGAATTCACACAACGACAAACAGATTACGCCGACGACGACGACTAATAAGACTAAACATCCAACAGCCGCTGCTGAGAACGACAATGTCGATTCGTTGCCGAGGCTTCATGACCCGGTCACGGCCATGTCTCGCATCACCATGCGTACTGTTCACCAGTCTAAGTCATCGTCATCACAGGCGCGTCACGGTAGCAACGTCGACAAACTCAAGTATGGAGTCGAGACAAACGACATCGCTGCTTTGGAACACGTGAGTCTGGCAGCAACAATATGCTACTAGTAGTAATCAGTCAATCAGCTAATTATAATCATTTATTTAAATCAATAAAAACAAAGAATACACAGTAAACATAAAACATAACCAAAAAATTAAAAAAACTAACAAAATAATTGTGCAAGCACTAGATTAAAACCAGCTTAAACTGACGAATATGCGACACCAGCTCCAAGTAGTGCGCAGGAAAAAGATAGATACGACTGTTGATGAGCAGAGTATTAAAACTTCGTAATCCGAGCTCAAATGAAATCTGAATTACTAATAGTAGTAGTATTGGTAGTAATAGTTGTAGTAGATACGATCTGGATCGACGAAGTGTTAGAAAAAGTATCGCTTATTCAGTAATGCACTAGGAATAAAACATGAGTCGTCACTCATAGGGTGTTTACACGATCGAGCAAACACCGAGCAGCTAACTCGACGTTTTGTGATAATTAGCATACTAATTAGGAGGGCGGGCAAGTTGTAATTGAAAGGCCTATATAACACGTGATCAGCTGTGGGCTAAGAGCCTAAGGCTAGGCTTACATTTGAGCCAGAGGGATGGATTCCAATAGGCCTGCTTGAGCCAGCTCGATGTTTGCTCGATCGTGTAAACACCCTATCATCGACGGATGTGGGTTTTTCTGAGTGCTGTCCGGATGTATTAAGTGCTTTTTTCATCCCATTTCGTTATTCATTCATATAGGCCTAAATGTAAAAAAGATGTTTTGGGTGACGCATTGAAAACAGTAAAAACAGAAAAAAAACTCTTCAGCGGTGTTTTAGATACTGTCGACCGTGTGGCTGCATTAGCTTGGTAACTGACCGATTTTGGTGTGGTTTAGAAAAGTAAATTTAAACTTCTTTTAGGCTTGGATTATGCTGCGTTTACTCAAGCAGCAGTTGAAGACGATTAAGGCAGCAGTCAGCTATATTTATTTCCGCCACCAGCTCTCTCTGTGGGTAGTATGCTTCTAAACATTTATTTACTTGCTTACTTGTTGTTAATGTGCGCAGTGTATGAGCGGCATTGACAGTTGGGGCATGGATATGTTCAAGCTATCATTAGTAACAAACAGACGCCCCCTCACGGCCGTCGCTTACAGCATATTTCAGGTATAAGCCTGCCGTGCAGTCTTTCTCTATTTATTTGTGAAGAAATATTGCGAATATTTGGAAGCCTACTCTACCGACGTACGACAAACTAATTCTTTGCATGCTGAATATATATAGTCACTATTCACTAATTTATAGGCTGTGTGTACTGTGTTGCCTATGATATGATAAGAAAACAAGATATAAAATTTAGGTGCGCTTAAAATGTTCAATGTTTGCACTGAACCGAATATGTAAAATTTAGGTAAAATTTAACAACGATAGAAGACCAAAACAGAATTTAACTGATACAGTCAAAAATTTGATAAACAGTCTGTTAGTCAGTGAAAAAAGGTCGGAGGCTACCATCGTCTATGACGGAAGAATCAGAGAGAGGATACGTTAAGGTGTGTATAAAAGGACAGAACTGAAGTGAACTGAATTGAACTGAACTAAAATTCCAGTTCAGTTGCTCTGCACGGACTGTACTAAGCGAACGAACTAGGAGTTCAGTTCTGTTCTGTTCTGGAGCTTTGTACGCAGCTTTGCGTACGTGAATTGGAGGAGTGACGAGAGAAAACAGCTGAGCAAACAGTTATGAAAGCCTTTATTTGTTGAGCAATAACGCGAAAGAAGATAACAGCATAGCCGCAGGTTCTGAGCTCCTTAGCTTAAAAACAGAACCTTTTACAGTTCGATCGAGAAAGTTGATAGCGAAGAACCAAGTAAGCTTCTAAATGCTGAGCGACCTAAAATTCTTTTACTGGCACACTCACCAATACACTTGAAACAAATTGAGCAGTAAGTTTGCAGATTATCAGTGATCACACACACACGCGTCGCTTGACGAGCTTAATGTGAAATATTTGTGTTCAAAATCGGTCAGTATTTGATGAAAGTGTGTTACAAAAAAAAACTTGATGTCGACTTTGCACACGCAATTTGTGGAAAATAATTTCATATTGTAACAAATAGCAACGTATATCTTAGTACAGAAAAAAAACTTTTAAAAACTGGTCGTAAATTTACGCAACAGCCGCTTTAACGGCATTACCCTGTTGCTATCTGGTAATTGGACGTGAAAAATAAAGAATGGATTTTTCTTGTCACAACGATAAAAGAGCAATAAGTTATCGTTAAGTGGAACCTTGTATGAACGTCGTCTAAATGACAGCTGATAAGCTGGGGCATTAGTCTTGAAGAGGGCGCGAGGGGGCCAGGCCCTTAATATTTGTAGCCCTAATAGCGAGGATAAATTTCTCCGACCCTTTCATTAAAATCGTATCAAACGGAAGATATAAAAGGTCAAAAATTGTGTCGCTTGCTCGCTACGCTGTCATCCAACCGAAAGTGTTAGACCAAGCTTATTTTCGGCTGGAGATCCGCTCCAGACCCCTCTGGGGAAACAATGAGCATGGATATTCCCACAGCTCCATATAGAGGATACCTCCTCCCCATTTTCCTCTCCACTCGACGCCTGTGGCATCTTGTTCTCGGAGTCTCGACTTTGGGTCCTTCAATATTGACGACTAGTCGACGCCACGGATAGTCAGATGCTGTCGTGTGTCGTGTATTCTAGCGCCATCAGTTGCTGGCAATGCTGAGAATCCCGGAGCAGGTGCTCGTGAACTATTTGACGTTGGTGGAAGAACACTATCACAGTGACGTGCCGTATCACAACAGTCTTCACGCCGCTGACGTCACACAGTCGGCCCACGTCCTCTGCAGCCGCCCCGCGCTAAAAGTACGATAATGAATTTCTGTTTATTATTAACTTATCATTCTTACTGTCATTATCGTTGACGTCATCTTGATCGTCATTAATTGTGTAGCTGTAAGTAAGTCGTAAGGCTGGCATTGTGCATGCCGAACAATTATTTATAGGCCTACTAGACGGAAGCAGGCAGAATGCTCGTTACTAAGCAACAGTCTCCGAAGCACGGACAGTCCACTGCCGTAGGATGAGGTAGGTATCTAGACGATATGCATACCAGGGCGCTCACAGCGACGTCGTGGATAAAAAAGTGCGCGGGGCCGGAAGTTGCAATTTTCCGACAGAATTAGCTGCAAATTTCTACACAGGAGACGGTGTGCTCCAAAATAATTGCCCATAAATTTTCACAACATGGAGATTTTTAGCCCCGAATTTTGCATTTTCTGACAACAGTTTTTGGACAATAAACATTTCTGACAATCCAAAATTCAGGGGAACGTGCAATCCCCCTTTTTAATCTCCTTGTCACGACACCACTGAGTGCGATGCGTAGATGTGGCACGTCACGCTCGACTACTGACAACTTGGTGCGGGCGGGGGTCTTTTGTCCGATAGGCGACATGGGCCCCTACACAAGTATTGATGATGCCAGCAGCAGAAGACAACGGGCACTCTAGCCTGGTATGTGTAACGTCAGAACACAACTTGGATAGAATATATGCATGACGTCACGCAATCTTTTCGAACGCTACCCGCGTACCATTCAAAAGAACGCGTTATGGGAAGTTTATTGAATGCTCCAGTCATTTACGCTACACAAAGTAGACGTTTTTATTTTCCGATATATGCACAATGAAGGAATGAGAATTATTATTCATTAATCTACTCAATAACTCTAACTAAAAATTGCCCGTAAAGGAGAAGAAGTATTTTGCTTCTATATTGTCCGTGTTTTTCGCATTAGAAAATATTGCCGCTGTTGATCGTAGTTGATGGACGGTATGTGACAGAAGATGCTGTCTGAGTTAGAGACGCTGGCAACATTGTTTGCTTGCGTCATTCATGACGTCGATCATCCCGGCTTCACTAATACCTACCTCATCAATACCGGTTAGTAGGCCTACTGCTGCCGCCGCCGCTGCTGCTGCTGCTGATGATGATGATGATGATGCGGTGATATAGTGATAATAATAATGACAGAGGTTATAGAAAGTGTGTGCCTAGCAGCGCATTATGCTCTGTTGACGATTATCTCATTCTGTTTGCTTGGCGCCAGTTCGGTTCGTAGCGTTAGTAAGTACCCGATTGTCCGTAAAAGTAAACCCCTTACTTTGCCAAATTTCATAACTGATTTTCAAAATTCTTTCGTTAGGCAAATCGGCGGTAAACTAGAAAAACACTAATGGTTAAAGTCTTAAACGGGTAGTGATTTATGAAGTATTGTCAGCTTTAGAATAGTGGCAGTTACCTTGCAGCAGACTTATTCTAGCACTTATTATATTTCACGAGGTAGTGTGGCGCAGCGTTTGGTGTGCCAGTGAATCTTTAATGATCATTTACTTGCATATTTACTGTTTAGTATATCCGTAAAAAAAATTGAAAGTTTGCACTTATGACAAAAACCCATGGGATTACTTTCTGATAGTACAGTATGTTTCTTCGCAATGTGTATGGTGATGCATGTATGTTACAACAGCCTATTGCTAGCGTATTTATTGCTTAATAAAAAATTTATTTACATTGGTATCTAGTGTCTGAGTCTAGTTTAATTGTGTTTCGTAGACAGAAGTTTTTGACAATATTCATGGATATTGGTAACTCTGTATGTACTTCAGTCTCAAGCTGCGCAAGACTGGATTCAAAGTATGTGAATACTGCAGAATGACGTGACAAAATTTCTATGCCCAGAATTATATTTTTTTCAGTTACTTGGTAGAAAAACACAGTAAAACGATAACAAATAAAATCACAAAGTATGTCTGTCATTGTGAGTTCAATATTGCTGACTGACTTTAACCAACGCCGGAGTTTAAAACAGTTTGTCAGCGCAAGTGAAATAGAGCTAAAAGATCTATATTCCTGGAGTGCTAGACGGCAAACATGTGTTTTACCGAACAGAAACTTGTTTGATCACAGCATCTTTCGCTAACATTAACAGATCATACTGCAGTCTATCAGATAGGCCTGCTCCAGGTGCAGCTGTGACTTTGTAACGGAAAACGTTGTACTGAAGCAGAAAAGGTCACTGTCATCTTTCTTCGACGTTTGCTGCACTTACATCGTTCAAGACTCCTGGTGATAAAGACTGTGGTTCTTGTTTTAAGAGCCGAAATTTTTAATAATGCTAAGCATGGATGTCGCTCATACAATGTAAACTTGTCATGCAACCGTGCAAACAGGCAAACACTGCCAAAAGTGCTGTAGTTAGTAGTTAGAATTTTTTAAATAGTAAATATCTTTTAAAACTTATTTAAATGCCGCTTCGAACACTCAAAGTATTTAAATACTTTACAACGCTGGATGTTGCTGATGTTGCTGATGACGATTGTTTCAGAGTCAGAACTAGCGTTGATGTACAACGACGAGTCGGTGCTTGAGAATCATCATCTTGCAGTCGCCTTCAAGCTGCTGCAGACGCCTCGCTGTGACATTTTCACCAATCTCACCAAACAGTCGCGCCTTCTGCTTCGCCGCATGACCATCGACATTGTACGTATAGGCAGGATTAGTTTAGGAGCTTGAAATTGGTGAGGTTTCGTCGCGAGATCGGTCGATTATTTTTCACTGCCTCGGCTCTATGTCAGCTGGATTATGAACGAACTTTGATAACGGTATAATCGAGGGGTTGGGTATAGCCGAAACAGTACTTGATTAAATTTCGGTGGCAATCTGGATTTTGTTTGTGGATTTTGCATTACTGTCCACGCAGGCGTTTGCTTCGGCAGGTGGCAGCACTATTCTCGGCGAAGGTTTGAGCTCTCTGATCGCTTCGTAGTCATCATTTACAATAACGTTGCATCGATAAGACCAATGTTGTTGTAAGGATGCAGCGCGCATGCTGCTGCTTGTGATTGATGTCAGGTTCTGGCGACCGACATGAACAAACACATGGACCTGCTGGCGAACTTGAAGACGATGGTAGAAACACGCAAGATCTCAGGCGCCGCCATGTTGACGCTCGACTCATACAACGAGCGTAGTCAGGTAGGTCTGCGTGTCTCCTTCTTCCGTCGTTCTTTCACTGATGTTCCGTCAAACAGAAAACTTTTTGCCCCCAGAACTCCGGCCCTAGTCGAGAACTCCATCCATTATAATTCGACTTGCCCTGGACTCGTTGTGCAACTTGCTGTAGGCTACGGCGCACAGCACTCGGCAGATCGGGACAGGCCTAGTGGAGTTTAGGTCAAACTGCATTACTTTGATTTGTTGGGGATTTGTTGTACAACGTGTTGACTTGTTGACATCATGTTTTACGAATTTACAAGAAATCGAAAAAGTAAAGTCAGGGCTGTAAACGCTAAGCAGTGGCTAAAATGGTATTTGACAGCTGGGAGAGAAAGTTTATTGCTTGAATACCTCATCAGTCATACCTTGAAGTACATTAATTTAATATTAACACAACACAACAAACTGACAAAAACAATGCATAGCAAATCGTACCAGGAAACCTAAGCCAGAGCAGGAAAGAAAGAGCCCAGATCCTGCGCCATCATCTTACGTTTAACCACTGCCACAGGTGAAGGAAAATTTCTAACTTGTTTGAATTCAGCGCATCGATATTATGTCAAGGTGTATTGTAACGTGTGTCTATCAATCTATCTAAAACAGGTTCTGCAGAACCTGGTGCATTGCGCTGACCTTAGCAATCCGACCAAGCCGTTGCCTCTATATCGGCAATGGACCGAGCGAATCATGGACGAGTTCTTTAGACAAGGAGACCTCGAGCGACAGCAAGGTCTTGACATTAGTCCGATGTGCGACCGACAGACGGCTACCATCGAAAAAACTCAGGTCAGCAATTTTATGACTCTGTAGATTTTACACATTGTTTGATTTGTCCGGGTGGAGGAGGCCAAGTCCAAGGCTTTCTATAGAGAGCGACTTGAGTGAAGTAATAATTGTTTTATTTCAGCTTTCGTCTTTTGTTTAATCATTGACATTTAGCTCGTAATCGTTTGCGATGTTGCAGACTAAGGGGGTAGGCCTACGTGTACTTGCTTTTTTATATGAACCCTGACTCTGATCAAATTGTTCATTCGCATGTGACCTAGCCAGAGCGAAGCGACGTATAAAGGAGCAGCAAGTTATAAACAGATTTTAATGAAATTTCACGAAAAAGTGCATGGTGACCCGAATACCAGCTACTTAGATTTTGGTGGTGATCCGTTTCAGTAGACGATACGCATTTGGATTTTTTAGGGCTTCTTGAATTCGGATCCGTATATAGTTCTAGATTTGTTTTCAATTTGCTCTACGTCATTGCGTTGTAATTGCTTAATTCAAGTGTTGGTTACAATGACGTGCATAGATCGGCTTCATAGACTACATCGTGCATCCTTTGTGGGAGACGTGGGCGGAGCTTGTGTACCCGGACTGTGATGACGTCATCAGCATCATGGAGTACAACCGCGACTGGTACAGCAACTACATTCCGTCCAGTCCGTCGCATAGTCTAACCACCACAGAAAATTGCAGCAGTACAGCCGACGGAGAGACACCCAAGTTCTCTTTCGATACGCCCAGCGAAGCCCCGTCAGCGTGATAAATATTCAACGAGTCGATGTTCGGTACCGCGTTTGGCTGTTGCATATTCATCGCGTCTACTCAGAGGAGGTGTTTGGAGTCGCTCTTACCCGGTGCTCCGGCGACGACGCTTCACGTCTGCGGCAAGGAAGGGTCGGAGAAACCGCGCTCGCAAACGACTTGATTGCTACCGCATTCAACCTCCGATACTACTCTACAGTGCCGACGCGTTTCAAGGCTAGAATTAGCATACGTCGGCACAGTGCCGACATATTGTACGGCTGTCCACCTAGGCAATCGCTTATTTTTTCGCGGCTCGTGTCAACATGGCCTGTCAACACGGCCTGACGTCGTTCGTGATGTGTTGACGCCATGCGTGTTTACGGCCTTTATAAGTGAAGATCAGCCCACCGATCACTCCAACCAAGTGGAACGTTCACATGAATTGTGGTTTTTCTGCGCCGTTCAGTTCCCGAGTTTGGAGCCCGTGTGGGACAGACAGACAGACAGACGGACAAGACGCGTACTGCGGCCTATTAGACTGCGGCACGAAATTCAGCTAGCGACTTCACCGTGTTGTGTGCGCCTTTCGTGACGGTTTGCGGTACGTCACACGGAATGTTTGGTAAATCGGCGTGTTCATTATTAATACCATTTTCATATCGGCCCTATGGTTGCTGAACAAACTATAGACTGTGCGTTTCGGTTCGATTGTCTGTACACATGTCTTGGTCACATTCCTATGACGACTGATCGTTTCACACTTTTCCAGACTACCTTTAAGTTTTAAACATTACTATAATGTATATTTCGGATTTTCACGATTTTTCCCGGTTTTCGTTTGTTTATTTTTATTCGTTGGCTTTTTTTACATTTGAGATTCACAAATTCACGCGGAGAACAAGACAGACAGCAAGTAGGCGACTGCGCATGCGATTCTTATGACATCATATCACAACCCCGAAGTTTCTGCTTTCGTATTAGTTTTATTGATCAGAAAAAGTTCAGTCAAATAATAAAACACCAATTGCATATCTGTATTGTGGCATGTCGCGACTGATCAGTGTTTGAATTGTAGAAAATTAGCTGGCGGGGTTGAACTTTTCGATGGTCGGAGACTGACCAAATTTGTGAAGTAAATCGTATGTATATAGTATATAGCTGACCCCCCTGTACATAATTTGACAGTGTGTTAGGGGGTTGAGAAAACACGTTTCCACGTTTTCTCTTTCCATTTATTCTCGTTCCTTCTTCTCCCCTTTCCGAGTGGCCCCACACGCAGCTAGAGGGTCTAGCCAGCCAAGTTCTGCAGTGCGGCGACTCAACGACTACGTCTCTGCACTATCATACTGGCGCAAAAAGCAAAACTAAACTCAGAAAGACTCTACATATAATATCAGACTCATTAAGTCTGTCTTGACCAGTCAGTAAAAATGGGGGGGGAAGTTTTGCTAAGGGTGCAGATTAAAAATAGGGGGAAATAAACAAATAGGGGGGGAGTTTTGCTAAAAATGCTGATTAAAAAAATATGGGGGAAGTAAAAAATAGGAGGGAGTTTTGTTAAGGGTGTAGTATGCTTAGTGAAAAGGGGGGGAAGTTTTGTTAAGGGCGTAGTTTGCCCAGTGAAAATAAGGCGGAAGTTTTGATCTGCAACCTTATCAAAACTTTCCCCCTATTTTTTACTGGGCGCAAGCTGCAACCACCAGGTATAGGGATAGAAGCCACTGGAACAGACTATAGGCTGCAGACGTGTTCACGTTCACTGCATAGGGAATGGTAAGCAGCTAGTTTTGGGGCTGTTACATGTAAAATGAAAATGTTGTAGAACATCAGTTTATGCCTAATTCACACGCTGTGTGAAAAGTCTTGCGCTTATATCTGATTCACAGAAGTAAGTGAAATATCACGACAACACAGTTGCAGCAGTTGTTTGAAATGTCGTCTATTAGGTCCGGACCAGTAATGACAACAGTAGGCCTACTTGTATACAGATTCTGACGTATCTCTGTAGTCAACATCGTTACAGTCTTGTGTGCGTGAATAGCCAACATTAGTAGGGCATATGACAGTACAATAACGTAGCACTAAGCAGTTTGGCTGGTTCCCCGGCACTTATTTTTAATAATGTCAGGCAACGATTCTTTTACGAAAGCAAGTACAGTGAAGATATAGCTGATGGGACAATCGTGGCAATCTTCGGCCGCAAAAAAAACTTCTCGGTAGGCCTATGCCCTACTCCATCAACAAGCAATAGGCCTACTAACAATAGACTGCTCAGCATTGTCGACAATGGCTACAGTGACTGACATACAAAAGTGTCTATACTGTCTATAGATGTGCCGAACAGTTCGTGTTCATTCAGCATCGGACCGCTGAATAATATGTCGGCACTGGGCGGGGATATCTACACCGTGAGAGGCAGGCCTATAGTGGAACGTCGTCTAGGTAGGGCAAGCTGGTTGCGTGAAGTCTGCCTGGACGGTCTGTCCCTGCCTCTGTCACGCTGATGATGCTGGTGGCGTGATGACGACGATGACGGTGACGGTGACCTGCGGTTATGACGGTGATGATGTTTCGGCGATGAAACTAGACAAGGCCGGGGCGCCGCAGCACGCCCGTGCAGTGCCGCTGCTGATGATGTGTTTCTGACCGGCACCCACGACGCCGACCTACCAACGCGTCGAATGGCCGCCGTCTGAGATGCCGTCCTTCTGACAGGTGTCGCCGTCGCAGCCGCTGCCGGTGTGGTAGCCACAGGTCTGCCGAGACCGGCAGTCACGCTCTGACGCTGGAAGCTTGGAACGCCGTTCACCGGCCCAGCCCGCTGCTGGACGGCGGCACGATTGTCGTCATTACTGATGATGTTGTTCTGCTGTGTTTGATTAACAGCTGCAGTCAGCGGCAGAAGCTGACCTCCTGCAGGCTGCGCGCCGTCAGTGACGTCATTGCCGTCATCACTGCCACCGTCAGCATCAGTATCATCATCATCATCATCATCAGCAGCAGCAGCAGCAGCGTCAGTAGCCGAGTTGTTAGCGGCAATGTTAGTGTCAGCTGCAGTCGGGTTGTTGTTGTGAGTCGAGTTCTCGAAAGTCCTCAACAACTCTTGCACTGCGGTCTGAACATACACACAGACAAACAGTCAGTGTAGACAGTCAGCATGCGGCTCCAATAGCTACTAAAGGTGCGTACAGAGTGACAGGAATGAAATGAAATGAAAGCCGTGCGCACCGCCTTTCATTTCATTTAAGTTTCGTTCATTTCATTTTGTTTTTGTCGCTCTGTACGCACCTTAACAGGCCGCATATAAACGGTAGACGAAGAAGAGAAAACTAAAAATATGGGGCAGAGCCCAACGTGAGGCCGCCCGGCATCCTAAGTCCGATTGGGGGAAAAGTTTGGGGGAGGGGGTGAATAACCCACGGTAGCAAAATCACGTGGCCCGAACTCAAATGCATTAGCATACGTAGAATGCGCATTGTCGAGTTGAGTAGGTCTACATC
>Ga0056128_1003143_pt1 | contig 20085 bp, 7 predicted proteins | sample WorMetLIZISLAND2_FD_71113 | JGI IMG/M metagenome (GOLD analysis project Ga0056128, IMG submission 71113) | Marine gutless worms symbiont microbial communities from Max Planck institute for Marine Microbiology, Germany - Olavius geniculatus... ... | reverse complement strand
ACTGCAGTGCTGTAGACATGAGCCATTATGTTTATCGCAATTTGCGAGCAACTGAAATTAGTAAACTACAGCTGATTATAGCCTTATACGTCGTCTACGTTTGGCTGATAGTATTCATTCGGACATCATGCACTATCTTCATTTCGACCAGGTAATTTTAAGACGAAAAAAGACTGACATGAAATAATTTTGCTTTATGATAAGTTAGTAAATGAAAGAGTAAAAACACTGTAAACGAATATGTATGTCTAAGCCACAAATGTCATGCTGGTGTGTATCGCTCTAACTGCAGCTAGAGTATGCACGGCGCGCGCGCCTGCACAAAACGTCTCGAGGAGACGCAATGGCCCGAGACCCGAGACGAGACCTACTGGGCCGAGACCGAGACATATTGCTCCGAGACGAGACCGAGACGTCTCGACCGAGACCACATCCCTGGTACATGCTGTGACGCTTCTTACTGTAAGCACGCGTTCACCTGTTAACGCTATCGAGCACAAGAGATCGTGGTTTAGAGTTGGGCTCGTTGATCAGCACGCGACGTCCAGTGCCATCAGTTGACAGTTCTCCGACACTGCCGCCGGTTTCTGCCGCGTCGGCGTAGTACAGCTTCTGACGTACAGGGTCCACCGCCAGACCGTCGTACACGGCTGTAGTACATAAGTCGTCATCGTTTAAGTTACAAAGCGTATATTCGCATAGTTTAAACAGCTGACATTCGAGAACTCGCTAAACACTCGTACAGGCTTAGCCTGCGTTTTATACAGAATTTCTTTCACGGTACCGGTATTCAACCGGGCCACTTACACCTTACTTAGCACAAAATTTAGGCTATGCACATCGGCAAACTAAGGTAGATTTAGGGCATATGCACATTAAACTCATCTCGACTTCACTTGATAAAGTGCCTTGCAGCGGAAGTTGCAGAATCATCGGATGGCAGGTAGGTTATTATCGACTTGGTAAAATGAAGCTAACGGACTCGTCATCAAAAATTGCTGGCCCCAAACCCATCCATATGCATAATATGATACCAATAATTATTCGCATTTACCGACGTTTGCTGGGTCGCGATAGACCACAAAGCTGCTGTTCGTAAGCAGAGAGTATTTGTTGATCGTATGAAGGCCGACGTCAGTCCAATACAGCATCTTTGCTGCGGAGTCGTACGCCAAAGCTATCGGGTTTAGCGCCGCACTAAACGGCAGGAGCTGAGCCGTAGTATTCCTAGTTAGATCCACCTGATAGATGTTTAGTAACCGCGAATCTACCACGATGAAAGCGTTGTCGACGTTCGGCAACGGCCCTGACAACATGCCGGTTAAAATGACCGTGCAAATAAACTTATTCTTACACAATTATGCTGTGAGTACTAAGTCATTTTAGTTTTCGACGGTTTTTAGATTACGCTGCTTTTCATAAACGTTGCGTATGGTTTAAAGTTTGGGGTTAGGGTGAATTATGGGGTTGATGTTTGTTATCAAAATGTGTAAAAATATCGAAAACTTTAAAAAGACGTTACAATATTTTTAGTGTACGAATTTAAAGATATTTTACGAATGATGCGACACAGGATAAATAGTCGGCCCGGGTAATACCGGATATTTTTCCTATTGTTACTGATATGCTGCCGGGTAAACATTCTGTGTCTTTCAGAAATTTCACAGTTTTGTTGTTGCACTAACAGAGGATGCGAAATATAATTTTTTTTTAAAAATTTATAGGCCTAGGTATTACTAGCAGGCTACCGGTACTAGAAATTTGCAACTTCGAGAAGTGGCATAACCAGTATATAAGCGCAAAAACGGACAGGCTTAGCACATGGCGGTTTGTGCAGCATAAATTTGGATCTTATAAAATAAGGAAAATTTGGGCATTTCTAGGCCTATAGTTGCCACACTTAAAGAACTCTCGATCTCAGCTTTCGGGCACTGAAACGTGCAAAGTTTATCAAAACTGAGCTAAGTGTATAGAAGCCACAACAGTTGTATTTGCACCACAGTCTGTTGTATTTGTGGTACACTTGTGCTATAGAAAGATGACAGACAGTACAACCAAACTGCACAGGCGCTGTTCCGCAAGACACGGACACGTCTTCTGAATGATCACAGTCGCTAGAGTTCCAGGCGGCGTGACTACAGTCAGCTATAGACGTCTCCATGCCTCGGCAGTGCACGTCATCCAGCCAGATGGTCCCGGTGCCTGCCCCATACCGGTTTCCAATTGCTCTTCCTCTGTACCTGAAACAGATATTAAGCCTATGTTTATTTTTATTCGTTTATTTGTCTAAGATCATAAAGATAACAGTTGATAAATTGCAACTATTACAATAATAGGCCTATACGTTCGTATAAACCTATTTAAACGAACTACGCTCTAATGTTTGTTGTTCGGGTGTGCTGCTGTCGCCGATTGCGATTAATTCGCCCCATAAGCCTAAAGTGTCGCTTGGTCACTCGCAGAATGTGCCGAAGGATGAAACGCGTCGACTAGCCTGCTGGACTGCTCGGTCACGTCGCACATTTCAGAGTCGTAGGCCTAGAATAAAACTGCTAGCACATAGGTATGGAAGCCTACAGTTGTAATTTGACGGAGTGTGATACCGGTGAGCTAGTGGGGCTTCTCTGCAAAAAGATACTGCAAATTGTCATACTTTTACCAAAACTGGCGTGAATGAAGGGCAGACAAGCTAACCAGTCTGAGACTTGGAAACATCTTAGGGATCGCTACTCTCTGCCTAAATTTTAATAAAATAAAAAAATTCAATAAAATTTAACATTGCCACTCACCAAGCAGTTTGTCAACAGTATGCTCGACATTTAGGCCAAAATTTATTTTTGTGCATTTTCAGTTAGCCTGCACAAAATCGTTTTGAAAAATGACGAGATGCCAATTTTTCCGCCATTAGTGATCTTCTGTTGCTATGGAAACCAAAAGCCCTTAGCAACAGCCCTGCTGTACCTGTAACAAAAATGATAAGTGTCTAAATGTAACAAATATCATGGTCATGATAATGTATTCGTACGTATTTAAGTACAAGGAATGCAACGATGCATTTTTCACATAGTATCGGTTGCTATGGAAAAAGACTTTGCATAGCAACAGCCTAGTCAGCAGAGATATCAACTAGAAATTTTAACCAAACCTTAGTTACCACATAAAGCAAAACCAGTGGTCATAGTTCTGCATAGCAACAATTGCTATGGACACTGTGCCACTGTGGTAACCTAGTAACGAATTTGTTATGACAATGTCACCCATAACAAACACTGCTGAGCTAAAGTATGTCACAAATGTTTGGTACAATGCAAAATGTCCTGAACATGTTGACCCATAAAAGTTACTGTCACAACAACCAATTTTATGTGCATTTCGAATTCATTCTGATGCTAATATCTCGATCAAGAACAAAAACTAAAAAGTGATTTTTGGCAAGCAGTGGCGGATTCAAGGGGGAAGGGCGGGGGAACGGTCGCCCCTAACTAATGACCGGATGCATCTTAAAACAAGTGAAAATTTGCATGAAAATGCATTATTTTTGCCTAAAATTTTCAAAACCTCTTACCCTTCCGTCCCCCATTCCAAATTTCTGGATCCGCTGCTGTTGGCAAAGCATGCACCCATATAGCAGCCTAGCTCAAAAATCATGTGACAGTAATGCAGCAATGTTAGCAATGTTAGCTTTCCATTAAGCTAAGTGCAGCGGCTCGAGAGATGTGGTCTTTAAAAAGAAATTTAAAAAACTATAGCTGGGAAGCTGAACACAATAAAGCTAATAACATGATCGCTGAGATGGGCAGTAATGAATAACGGAAAGTCACGTCGATAAACATAAGCCATCAGTCCACCATAGAAACTTATTCTTGTGCAAAGAACATAAGAATAATGTTTATTGATCAATGTAAATGATGTAAAACTTGTTATATAGCAGCAGTATTTTAACTGCCCATCCCAAGAGATCGACCTTCTGGCCCAGAAACCAACTGCCGGCCTTAGAGAGCGACTTTGCAGTCTCAGAAACCGACTGTCTGGTTCCTGACATTGACTGTCTGGCCCCGGACGCTGACCATCCGACTTGAGAGACCGACAATCTGGCCCCATAAACCGACCATCTGGCCCTTGAAACTGACTGTCCGGTCAGAGAGATCGACTAGCTGGCCAAACAAATGGCCAAATTTAGCTGGCCAGAGAAATTGGCCGTCAGGTTCCAAAAACCGACCATCAGGCTTTAGAGACCGACTTTGCGGTCAAGAGACGGACTATCTGGCCCCAGCGACCGATTGTTCAGTCTCAGAGACCGACCGTCCGGCCCTTGAGACCGACTGTCCGGCCCAACGACTGACAATCTGGCACCAGAGACCGACTGTCCAGCCCCAGACATTGATTGTCCTGCCAAGAGATCGACTGTTCGGCCCCCGAGACCGACCATCTGGCCCTTGAAATCAATTTTCCGGCCTCAGAGACTGACCGTCTGGCCCCAGAGATAAAGCATCTGGTCACAAAGACCAACTGTCCAGCCCCGGAGACTTATTGTCCATCGAAGAGGGCGACTGTCTGGCACCAGAGATTGGCCATCTAGTCCCAGGGACCGACCATTTGGCCCCATAGACCGACTGTCCACCTTAAAAGACCGACTATCCGGCCAAAAGATTGACTGTCTGGCACGAGAGTCCGACCATCCTGTCTTTGAGATCGATTGTCCGACCTCAGAGACTAATCTCCTAGCCTCAGAGGCTGACTGTCCAACTTCAAAGACCGACTGACCCACCCTTGAGACTGAACGTCCGGCCCCAAAGCTTGCCCATCTGGCCCCAGAGACCAACCATCTGATCAAAGAGACCGATTGTCCAGCATTGGAGATCCACTGTCCGGCACCAAAGACTGACCATTTGGCCCCAGAGACCAACCTCAAAGACCAACTGACTGGCCCCTGAGACCGAATGTCCGGCTGCAGAAATTGACCATCTGGCCCCAGAAACCAAGCATCCGGTCACAGAAACCAAATGTCCATCCAAGAGGGCGACTGTCCGGCCCCAGAGACCGACTGCATACTCTTCAGCATCACGTGCACACCTGTGACGTGTGTTTTGTTTTCCGCATTCACTTGATTTGTTATAACGTCAGCAGCCAACAAATCACTTTCACCCTTACGTTTTTTGGCGTGGCTCAGCTCGGTCTGATTGTATTTCAGACATCACGAACGATGCCGCCTAGCAGCGCTTTCTTCCAACAGAACTGTTAGGGATGCTGGTTTATAGATGAGAGTTTTTCTTAAAATATGCGAAACTTTTTGAGGCAAAATATGCGGGAAAATATGCGGAATTTAGCAAAATATGCGGTGCATATATGCTGCATATGCCGCTATATGCGGCATATTTTTTTCGCATATTTCCAGCATATGCAACTTCAACTGACTGAGAATCATAATCATGATCATAGGCCTATTCTGCACATTTTTGACATTTTCGACTTAATGTATTCAACGTCCAATTGTAAATACCGGCAATCGTTTGCCGCCAAAAATATTTAATGGTCTTAAAACAACGTTGGACAAAAATGCGATCGCATATGCGGAAATACGCGGCACATGTGCGAATATATGCGAATTTGTGGACATGCGGCATAATTTTCGCATATGCGATTTTGAAAATGCCATTATATGCGGGAAAATATGCGATATGCCGGTTTTGACAAATAGCACTGCAGTTTTTCGCTGGTATCATCCTGGCAGAGCACTGCGAAAGCCGTAAGAGATAGGCCTACTACAGTTACTACGGAGGCTAGAGGAAAATGGGTAGAGCTACCCATTGGTAGGCTACCGTCGCCGACCCCCTACGACCAACCTTTTCCCAAAAGGGGCTTAGCCTATAACGGAGCCCCCAGCGGGGTCCAGGAGCAGAGCCTCTGGTCAGGTTACGGCAGCAAATTCGTGTTCTAAACTTTTTTTAAAATTGTCAACAAGTACGTTTTTAGTTATATTTTAAGTACAGAAAATTTTTAGTTATTTTATTCTTCACAAAAAATAATTACTATCAAAATTATAAGCATGCAAGTCTATTTCCTGCAATCAAAGTGCCGCGATTCAACCAACATATTGAAGTTGAAGTTCAAGACTCCGATTTCTTTGCATCTCGTTTTGCTTAAACCGGATGTTAAAATTTTCGACGGAAAAACTGTAGAAAGTTGCTATTTTATGCCAGTTTCCGACATATTTCGCTGCTGAACATTTAATCATCTGCTTTGGTGATAGTTTGTGCTCGCATATCTGCTATAACATCCCCACTCTTCCGGGAGACCTTTTCGTATAGTCGGCCCATGGACTAGATAACACATTTCTGCAACTATAATGCCACGAGTGACAAAAACAAAAGAGAAAACGCGACTTTTACACTGAAACCGGCTTAAAAAATAATAAGTAAGTAAATATTTTCAGTAAAATTTTCGACTTTTTTGGCCAATATAAAAGTAGTTTTTTCTTCATAAGTACGCATTTTTGAAAATGTCCCCAAGTCTCAATGTGATCAAGACACTGTGTAGTTGTTATGATTGCAATGGCACCTAAGTATGACAAAGTGCAGCATTGTGCGATAATCCCCTTTGGCGAGCGGAACTAAGCGCCATTATATTCTTGGTTACAAACTTTATGCAATCTCTGGCAAACTTTATCCTCTTGCGGATTTTTTTTCGTTTTTTTCATAGCCTAGCGGCTATTCATACGGCTGGCAGAAGAATATCCTGTGCCAAAAAGTTATGCCACGGTAATTTTTGCACTCCTTTCTAGTGCCCTTGTTTCTGTAAAAAAGAGAATTATCCCTTTTTTCAGTCATCCGGAGCAGTACCAGATTTTTATCTGTTGTATAATCTTTGTCAGGTGAATGGCGACCATTCACTTCCTGCTTTAAGAAGCTCGGCAGATATACTGCAGACAGGCCTACTAGTTTGTCTTCAATATATCGCTTGACTTCGATATCTTTACCGTATATTAACCACGACAGTGAAAACACAATATTAACAATATTAACAAACAGATAGACTGGTGATCTGTTCTGTGCGTAATGTATCAAAAAAACTATGCCAAACCAATGCAAACCCAAATCCAAGACTATGGCAGACAACGCCAGCATCAATGTAGTCGAAGTAATCGTCACAAACTGTTCCCCAGACTCCGTTGTGTCTTGACTTGTAGTCGCCCTTCGCTTGATGTACCTCCCACCAGTCTGACGTCTGTACATCACAAGCATGCAATGATCCAGGGAAATACTTTGACTGACAACAGAACAAAGCTAAAACGACGAACTTCCAGAACTGCTCAGTTTGACACTCGTGCATCGTATGCCGACAATTGCAGATACAATATTTAACTTTTTTCTGCCCAATTGCACTGTGCTTGGAGTGGGCTAAGAAAACTAGCTTTCAGCCTGGTAATTGCATCAATCACACAATTTCGGTTTAGACTCCAGACGTAGGCGAGCTGAGCCGTTTTAAAACGTTTGCTGAGTGAATATACCGTAGATTGGACAAAGTCGATGTATACACGAGGTTGCTATGCGTGTCGTCCAACAGACACGAAGTACGGCGTATTTTGAAACTGGAGAACATAAACATCTATGTTGATTCATACCGGCAAATGTGTATAACCATGAACAAATAATTATGTTAATTCTTTTACTGCATATTATATCCAAGGGAAAACAGGAAAGGGAAAAATATCGTCTGTTCGCTATACGCTATTTTCCTCCAGATAGTTTTTATGGGGCAAAAGTGCGCCACGTGCCGTAGGAGCGTGTATCAAATTTTAATCGGAACAGCAATAATTTGATGCTGCGCTGTCCGCTACAGCGTTCAACCAAGAGTTTGAAACAAATAATTAATATTTTCCTACAACATGCTTGCGTACAATATTTGTTGATTTTTCGTATTTGGTAAGCCTATTTAAAACGTGCGTTTTACCTTGCCCGTGGGCGACGTATGCTGACGTCAACAACAGAATGAGCAGTACCAAGCGCTTGTCAGACATTGCATAGTACAGGTCTGGCAGAATGAAGGTCTACCTGGAATAATTTTGGTATTCCGTGGTACTCAAAACAACCGCAAATTAAGCACTAATATAAACAATATTTTTTTCGTGCTGGTTTAAGTATTTATCACGTTAACCCGGTTAAACAAAATTTAGATGCTGTCATGCAACCGCTGTCAAAAAAACACTTATCCGAATCACAGTCAAAGTCTAATCTTCATAAAACGTTCTTTAGTGTTTGTTCATAACTTGTTTAGTAATCCTGCAGACAATATTATAAAAAACGCAAGTAAATTAAGACGCATAATGCACTAATATAAACAATATTTTTTTCGTGCTGGCTTAAGTATTTATCACATTAACCCGGTTAAACAAAATTTAGATGCTGTCATGCAACCGCTGTCAAAAAACACTTATCCGAATCACAGTCAAAGTCTAGTTCTTTAGTGTTTGTTCATAACTTGTTTAGTAATCCTGCTGACAATATTACCAAAACGCAAGTAAATTAAGACGCATAATGCAAAAAAATCTGCTAAACTAGAAGGCGCGCGTTAGAGTGCATATCTCGTTTACACAGACACCTAGACAGACAGACAAACGTTCCATTGGCGGAGATAATTAGGCTAAATTCGGGATGCCGAGAGTACGACACCCAATAAAGTAAAACAAATAGGACCTAAGTGTTAACATTTTTCGGGTAACTGACAATTTTAGTGGGTGGTATTGCCGTTACAGTCATTATCTACAATACTTGTGAAAAAAATCTTTTCCGCAGCAAAATTATGCACTATCAAAGCGTAATCGCAAATACAAAATTATGGCATTACTATTTGTTATAAGTAACAATATGTTTCGTGTTTGTCGTACTATTGTATTATTTTATCTCAAGATTACGATGAGCACTTAAATGTGTTTAAAATGTCCAGGTTTTAAAACAACTTAACTTATGAATTTTTGTCATGCTAGGTAAGTACTAATGACGCACAAAAAAGTATACCATAAACACTTGCAGAGCACCGGTTAACCAGAAAACAAGCGTACGGCATGTAACTTTTATTCGCAACAAAGAGTGCACAGAATAAAACGAAATGTCTGTAAAACACTGAAAACACTAAAATTAAAAAGCATGCAAGAAAGGGTAAAAGTTTAAAAAGATATAGCGCGTTAGAACTTGTTTGAGTACGAAACATATTAATTTACATTTTTTGAATATGAAACGTGATCGTTTATATGAACAGTTACTTACTTTAACACGTTCCGCTTAGCGGGTGCGCCGGGTGACGGTTATGAAAGAGAAGTCAAAGACAAGAGGACCTCGACTCGAACGATCGCAAAACTCCAAAGACAAGAAGTTGCGACCGACACAGCTGCGCAGTAGTCATACAAGAGCGGCAAAACACTACAGGGTAGACCAAAAACGCAGTCACTTTTACGGTTTCACTGAACATTGGAAATAATAATCAGATTAGCAAATAACGGCAAAATTTATAAGATTTTATTTTGGACTCTAAATCGCAGTGTGTTAAAGTAAACTTAGAAAAACAACGTGGCATTAAATGACAATATTAATCATAATAAGCGATCTATTTTAATGATTGTTACGTATAGCAAAGATCAGTGAAGACGATCGCTCGCTGATTTGTCGTGAGAAACAGTGGAGCTCACGTCGTTATTAAAGAAATTTTTCGGAAAAAAATGGCCCATGACAAGCGTAGACTGGCTACTGCAGAATTTTAATTTGGCTGTCGTGACAAAATATTCGAAGGCACCCAGGCCGTTCGCGACCAGTTCGCACGCTGAAGTTTCGGGAAACATTAAACTTCAATATTCAGAACTTGTGAAACTCATCTGGGTTCATTAAAGTGTTCTACACGTACCAAATTCCGTCCGTCAAATTCCGTTTAAAAATAAACAAGTATTTCTCAGTCGTTTTTATCGGCGTGCTGCACGATCTTGGTCTGTGAAAACTTACAAGCGCTTGACAGGGTTATTGTTATTTGATATTTGACGCAAGTTTTTTTTTCAAAGTCAATTTAAATAACTTACGATTTAGTGTCAAGTATAGAATGCTATTGATTCGTCAGCAAATTTACTCAAAAACGTTTCGAACTTACAAGCTGTAAAACAAAGTAGTCCCGCTTTTTGCGTCATCGGTAAACAGCCTGGGCTTGTTATCGTTTTCGTGTTTTGTTCGCATTCAGTACAAAAAAAATTCAGCTAATGCAAACAGAACGCGCGACAGCGATGCATGTATGAAGGCCCATTGCAAACCAGTCTAAGCTCACCGATCCTAGTAATCGACATTTGACACGATGATGATAATGAAGGTTAGTATTTATAGTTTTGCACCAACATTTGCTAGAGGACGTGACCCGGTATTCCGCATCAGCTACCGTTTGAAAGGCCGAAAGCGCGCCTTTTTTAAGGAGTACCCTTTTTGATACTCTCGTACGTAGACCTCCTTGAAGATAAAAGTTCGCGACTTGAATCGTTGAAATCTGCGTTTGATGCTAAAAATTTCATACGCAGGTTGTCTTGGTATATCTCGAGCGATTTCCGCCGCTTTTGAAATGAGTGTCGCAGCCCAAAATCGCCAAAAAATCCACAAAAACCTCTATTTCAGTGTTCACAGTCATCTAAGTTCATCCAGGGTCATTGTTTTAGTGAATGATAGTAATCGTGGCCGTATCTCGTACCGTTTCTGAAATACGGCGACTTATTTGCTAAAAATCGCAAATTTTTCTTATCTGACCTTACATAGCGCCATCGCACGGAATTACCCCTTTCGAATTTATGGAAAAGCTTTACGGACCTTATTCAACTATAGAGTCTTTCAGGCAGCCGACGGCAAAGATTTGTCAATCTCAGCTAACACCGTTTTTGACTGATTCACCCGTATGACGAACAGACGGACGGACAGCACTGCGATGGCTAAGGCGCTCTATAGTAATCTATTTGTTGCTTAGTTTGTGTTGCTTTTTTATGTTTTATTGTCGTTTCTTTTTTTCTGTACTTCGCGTACGATGAAAATAATAAATTTATATAGCAGTACCTGCTGCCGCGCGTAAAAACTTGTGGACCGTGACCAGTTTGGCAACGTACTTTTGGCAATCTTCCAACGTACACGTAAGCGAATTGGTCGACAATTATGCAGGCCAGTGGTAATACAAGCAGGAAGCGTAGAGTGAATTACGTGACACGAGGACACGAACGCGTCGTGGTCTTTCTTATCGTATTATTACACTATTTGTAGACCTAAAATTAAACATAGAAGGTAAACTATCTTGGAGCTACGAAGTGTCATTTTCCATATGAAATTACTCAGCAGGCGCTGACATAAGTAAACGCGCACTGCCTTAATCCCGGCCAGCCATGCTGGTACTGGATCTACCTATATACCCCTCAGAGATGAAGGCTGACTTCACCTCGGTGGTTGGTTATACTGACATGGTTCGCTCATTCACTTGATATGCTTACGTGCTTGCCGCACTGTTGTAAGCCCTACGTGTAAACAGACCATAGTTTCAACATGCAATGTGCGTGAGCGGTTTCGATGTTGCCTATACGGTCTATCCCATAGGCGACTTGCTGCTGTACAGGCCTATTGTATGCTTGGGTGAAATGAAGATTGGCTCATGCTACGTTTACACGATGAAGCTGCTCGTCGAGCCAACTCACTGAGTGCTGGACGAGCTAGCTTGAGAAACTGGCATGTCAAGAAATTGACGGGAGCTTTTCCAGCCAGCTCGTTAAGCCAGTTGGAAGAATACTTGCAATATCAAACATGTTTGATAACGCAAGCATTTATCAAGCAGCTTCGGCAAGCATTCATTACGCTCATCAAGCACAGAGCAAGGACACAGCAAGCCAACTCGACGAGTGCTTAATGTGTGCTTGATGAGTGTTTGATCGAGCCAGCTTCATCGTGCAAACGAAATACTACTGATTGCTTGCTTAGGCTGAGATAATACAGGTAGGCCTACCAGTTAGCAAGGCCTAGACTATACGCTCAGCCCAGACTTATAGTCACCTGACGTTGTAAGCATGATACAACGATGATGCAGGTTATATTCCAAGTGATTAATGACGTAAAACTGGCGATCAGCCATTGGCTCTGATGCAACCGTGGAATTTCTAAGCACGCAGCTGATGTCATTACAAACAACACGTTAGGGCTGTTCTACTTGACTAACTTGTTAGCCTACATTAGTAGCAATAATTATACCCCGCCGGCTATATCTCAAAACCGGACCCCTGCTACATATTCAAGTAACGTTAACATTATTATGGTTAGATATCAGCAATTTTTGGCACAAAGAATCGCCATATAGTCAGCACGGTAACTTGTGACTTTGTGAAAAATGTTAAAAACCGAGTACCGGCTAAGCTGATACTCGGCTTACCTGTGGCACTTTTGAAAGCTATTAGACTAGTGCAGGTCCACGTGTATTTTACTGTATTCCTGTAGGACGCGCTTTCCAAAATTATTTTTTTGCATTTTCTGTTAGTGGTTAGATTATAACTTATTAAGCCTCATTTTGTTGCTAACAGAATGTCGCTTAACTTCAAACTGCATGAGTCTCGCAAACCGCCAGTAAATATTTCGAATTAACTAATAGAATCTAGTAAACCTTTTTAGTAAGTGACTAATTTTCAGGCTTGCCGTAGATATAAAATTTGCCATCCATGTCCATATCCACAGATTTTTCGTGGTTATCCATGGATATATCCATAGATATCCATCAATTGATATATCTATATCCACAAAAGCCTATCGTGCGTACATATAGCCACTAAATTTTTGCGAAATACAGCAGTGCCAGAGGGTCCATTCCCCAGGCATTTCTTTTGCGAAACTGTTAAAAATAAATAACAGTAAAAAAATAAAAGACATTTGCATTGAAATATGATTTTAGAAAAGTATTTCCCGGCTGTCATGAGAATCTACCGTAATTACTTAATTGTCCTTGCTATAGCCGACCGTTAGGTTGAGCCTTGGGTACGATATGTCGTCTCTCAGTCGTCTCTTTAACCGTAACAAATGTATTGTAGCTAAACGGTACGTCGTAAAGAGTTGGCGACACTGTTGGATAAGGCAATAGGCTAACGACTACCTATAAGCTGTTGAAAGTAACCATGTTTCTATTTGCAGCTTTTTGGCCGCAATTTGGAATGCAGTGCTTCTGCTTGCAGTCGTCACTTGCGTGAACCAAATTACCGTATCTTATCTTAGCACTGATTTTAGCGTCCAGTATAGCAACGTCACCAGATCGTGTATGGTACTGCAATCACTTTGGGAAATTGATATCTTTCCGCAACCGGAAGTCGGACACTGGCCTTCAGATATAGGCGGTACGGTCGGCCCATCGCAGCAACAGCTGAAATTTTTGTTCTCCAAGACGCATGTTGCATTCATGCACGCCTACAGTTATAGATAAAGTGAACGCTTTGAAGAACACTTGGTTTGTACTTCCTACTAGCATTAAATTTGTTAGGAATCCAAAACGTTTGTAATTTTGTTACCGTTTGATAAAAAAGATTAAAAATAATTTCACAAACTGATAGACCGTTTGTTGCCCAAACAACAGTATTTAAGCACCATAAAGCTGCTATAGTGCACATAAATTAATTTAGGCTAACTAATTAATGACGTGCTGATGCCACTGATTATTCATTTGACTCAATAACTTAAATAAACGAGAAAATGAAGAGTAAGAACGACAGACAGAAAAAGATTATACAGAGATAAAACACTTAATTGGTTTAATTAACAAATGCGAAACGACAGTTTAATTATCAAATGCGACAGCACAATATCCATGGATATATCCACAGGATGTCTGAAGTCTGATATCCACACATGGGCATATCATGGACATGCAGCTAACTTTTGCACGCATTATACTACAAGCTTTATCGAAAGCATGACGCCCGCTATAGCTGCGGCCCACTATAGCAAAGTTCTAGGCCTACTAATACTAGCTATCCTATAGCAAATAAAAGATAAAATTATGCGTTAAAAATTAACTAAAATAATAAGACGAATCATCTCCGCTCGGTATGATAGTGTAATGATGCAATATTTGGCATATATAGGTTGGGTTAGGGTTAAAGATAAAACTAGTGTTAGCTAGCAGGTCTTAGCAGGGCATATCTGAGAGTTGAACGAACTTATCACTGCACAAGGTAGCTTAACATACATAAGTCCACGGCCGCTGACATTCGCCTAAACTGTCTAAGGCCGTAGCCTAAGGGGGGGCAGGATGTTCCACATGGGTTCGATCTAACCCCGGCAACTAAAAACCCCGAAATCAATAAATCTGATAAATAACATAAAAGCATGAAAAATGTCACCAACAAATGTGGTTTGAGTATTTAAAAAACTTTAAAATCTGAAAAGTCAAACTTAAGTTTTGATTTGATATGCAATGAAATAGACCTACAATCAAATTAAATTTCATATTTTAATCGCGATTTGTGAGTGCTCACGTCACATCATTCACTCAAAAAACAAAATGACATGGTGTATGGTGTGAGCCTATAAGATGTTCTTTCTGGGTCTTCAAATTTGTGCTGCGTTTTAATACACTAAAACCTCAACAAAAATCCAGAAACGTTTTCCCAAAAAACCTAGGTTTTCTAGCCCTGCTTCGCATCTAATAACCCCGGCTCTGATCATCAGCAAGAAGACCGTCGTCGTGCTAGTGAATTATTATGACTCGACTGGTTCTTGGTCGTCCCAACCTTCAGGCGTTGGTAGTCCTTGGACACAATGTCATTATTAACAGTAGGATCAGCACCATTGGGCACGGCGGCATTGGTCCTATCTGCTGCGGTCGCCTCATAGAGACCCTGATAGGGATTGGGGCTGGCGGAGCGAGGCACATCGTACGGGTGATCGTAAGACTCGACCGCGTTCAAATCCTTGCTGTCTAGGTCGACGATCTCGTCGTAGACTTCGCTGCTGACGGTGAAGATTTCCTGGTGGTGATGATGCAGACTCTGCGCACGCGGACTCGCTTCAACGTTGTTCTCACAGCGCCGCTTACGTCGCCTATACACACCGTTATCTGCTATTAGCAGTAGCGCGGTGGCCAAAGGGGCACCGGCTGGAGGTAGTTGCCCCCCCCTCAAAAAAGTTTAGCTGTCGAAAAATTGCCAGAAAATTTTTTGTCGAAACATTTTGTCTATACGTGCAACATCCGTTTATTTGAATATCTGACATGTTGAATGATATGTTTTTTCGGGCCTTTGTAGTTTAGTAAGCCTACTATTTCATCCATAGTGGTCACGTTCTTTTTAGTATCTGCATGCTTCAGTCTATTGGTCTTGTGCTTTTCGTCGGTGCTGCTTGTTTTCCAAATAATAATAATAATAATAATAAAGCTACACTACACGGCGCCTAAAAGCAGAAGTCACTAGGCGCCGCAGCTTCAATCAGTCAAACAAATGTCAAACAAATCTATGTTAGTACCATTCCCACTCTTTCCCTGTTGCAGTTTTACCTTTAAAAATTCTGTTATTATCCTTCCAAAACTGTAGTTTTGAACCGATATAGGTTTTTAATCAGAGCTTTGTCTTCAGTGCTAAATGGCATATTGCATCACCGGTATATTGTCACTGCATTAAAAGTTATTATGTAGGCCAATATTGTCCGATTTTGTGTATAAACATCAGAAATGTATGAAAAACTAAAGGTAATTTAATTTTTATGTAAAAATTAGTAAAAATTGTTTCAGAAAATATTTTTTGCATATATTATATTATAGTGATTTTGGTGATTTTTGAACAGCTCGGTTTCACATGGTAGTGTAGCGACACAGCTAAAGTGTGGTGGACTATTTAACAACGACATTATTGCTAATTGTTCACAGTACGTGTCAGTGAACGAATTTTAAGAATCGGTTAATATTTGGCGAAGATATGTAAAATGACAAGGTGGGACGTTTTTTTGGGACACAGTGTACAACTGTTGCACACTGTTGTTACGCTGGCTTTGGATACCAGAACTTATTTTGTTACGGCTGGCAGTACAAGTGTATCGCTGCCTCCACGACTCTGCATCTGGCTACCAGTCCTGGCATCAGATCTGCAGTGCGTGTCACACCTCAGCGCACGTCGGCGACTGCTCCACAGCCCTGTAGATTAGCCTAGAGGGCCATGACTGCGCTCTTCTACTAGGCCTACATCAGCGCTGGTCGCTGCACGCACGGTGCGTTCTACTATTGGTGACCGCACCTTTCCAGCGACTGCTGCATCGGTCTGGAACAGTTTGCCGGAGTCAGTCCGGTCATCGCCCTCGTTGAAAGTTTTCCGCAGCAGACTGAAAACCGATCTATGACCAAGAACGTCTCATTGCACTGACTACTATTACGTGACTTCACTGTTTAGGCTTATTGCTACGTGTCCTTGTAGTCTTAGGGATTTAACGCCACGCTAAAGTTTATTCGTCCATCGTCATGATCATCATTATCAACTGATACGTAACAGTTGTACAGCAGTTGTAGATATAGGCACCGGCGACCTTTAGCTCATATCAGCTGTTGGCTACTCTAAATTTGCGATTTTCGGTCAATAACTCGCTGTATCTCAGTAACGGTGCGAGATAAGGCTTAGGTTACTATTAATCACTAATAGGAAATCGTATACTGGCTTTCGATTGGCGCCGAATTCAATGACCTTGAATGACCTTGATGACCACTATACCTACACTAGGCTACACAGTGGCGCAAAACATCAGTGCAACATTTTATTTTCATTCCTTACTCCGTCTACATCAGTAACAGAATAGCATACAACTAATCCAAACCCGTTTTGCCATAATAATCTACAAAGATAAAAAGGATAATTCAGCGAACATTTGCTTTTTTCCTGCACCTTTCTCTGTGCTGCGTTTTATTCATAGACCTAACGCTAACGAAAGTCGCTCAAGCGGTATACTAGCGTTATTAACCGCAATGCACCGGACGATTTTCACAGTGTACATTTTTACGCGCGAAAGCAGCTATGCTTTCAGCCCGTCTTAGCCATCGCTATTCCGTCTGTCTGTCTGTCCGTCTGTCACACGGGTGGATCAGGCAAAAACGGTCCAAGCTAAGATCACCAAATCTTCACCATCAGCTGCCCGGAAGACTCTAGTTTCAGAAAGCGTAAAGCTTTTCCATAAATTCGAAGGGGGTCACCCCGAACAAGGACCCTAAATGAGAGGGAGTGGTCAAAATTTGCGATTTTCGGCCAATAACTCGCTGTATCTCAGTAACGCTGCGAGATAAAACCTAGGTTACTATTAATCACTAATAGGAAATCGTATACTGGCTTTCGATTGGCGCCGAATTCAATGACCTTGGATGACCTTAAAAGTCAAAATAAGGATTTAGATTTTTCGGGCGATTTCTGGCTGCGACACAAAATCATTCACAAGGTGGCGCCACGGTACTGGCGTTTGTGGCGTGGCGTCGTTGGTAACGCGTTTCGGCTGAAACGAAGTTACTCTACGCCGGGCGATGGGTGACTGCCTGCGGGCAGGAACTGCTATAGGCTTTCGCGCGTCCCGTAAGCATTAGCTCAAATTTCTTGTTAACTATGACATCAGTGTTTGTCTCTCACCTGACACGGGTGCGTGTGATGACGACGACGCCGATGACGACGACGACGACACACGCGAAGACACTTACCGCTATCACTATTATCATTCTATCTGCACATCAAATTCACAAACCACCTGAAAGTCGAAGACATCTGAAAAAAAACTCGGCTACAGACATTGGAATGCAACATTCAACTAGAAAAGCAAAAAACAGTAAACTTGCCAAATTGAAATATGTGCTGTTACCTGGGAGAAATGGCGCGTTATCTGGGCTTAAAGTTGACGGCGAGGATAGTGAAGTCTTGGTAACTTTTGACTGTGTTGTAGTCGTTACGGCAGTGCTTTTTGTTGTTGTTGTTGATCGTGTTGTCGTTGTCGTAGTAATAGCTCTAGTTGTAGTGTCATTTTCAGTTATTGATTCTAGTGTGGCTGCGCATAAACACGTATTATCAGTCAATAACCTACCTGTGTTAATCGTCTTGGCTCAATCGATAAAAATAACAACACACGTTATAGAATCATAGAAGAAACAAATCAAATTACTTCAGTTTTATTTGCAAAACCAAAACAGTTTGAGCAGTTACGAACTGTTACAGTTTTAACAACAAACAACCATAAGTAGTTTTATGCCATAAGTTTAACAAAAATTTTACGCTTTACGTATTATCCATTACTTCAATTTACTTGTAAAAACAAATTGAAAACGTGCCTGATCAAGTAAGTGAATATGTGAATAGTGCAAACTTTTGACTTTATATTGCTACAAATACTTGCTACAATGATATCGCAATTAAACGTAAATTGTACATATTAAAACTAAAATGAACTTAACTCTAAACTGTAACATAGAGTACAATGTAAAAACATATGGATTAAAACTACAGTGTATGAAGCTAACAGTTCATATCACAGAAGCTTTGAAAGTCTACAATAAAAAAGTTTTTGTTAAATCAGGGTTGCAAATGTGCAATACTTACTCCAAATATTGTATTTTAACGTACTAGTTTGCTGCAAAAATTAGAAAAAGTAGGCCCTATACTTATATAATAACGTAAGTCAGTTTCATCCCATTATACGAGTATACATACTGTAAGAGCGTGACATAAATTCAATCCCTTTCAGTAGTCGAAAAGGAATAGCGGCTGACAGTGTAGCAGTTGTTTGCCTTTTTAAATCCACCTTCCGAATGTGTCTAAAATGGGAAACATCACAAAACCGTGTATCCGTCATGATTTATCGGCCTCAAGATGTCAGCGTTTAGTAGCTTAGCTTTCTTTTGATTGGGTTGCGAATCATCAGTTGTAATGTGCCGATATGCACACATAATCAGGCATAGTGACATAAGTGGAGGTCGTACAGTGTTATAAGTAACAGTTAGAAATGTATCCGACATAGCAAAGCTATTGAATAACAGACAGTTAAACCAGTTAAAAACAGTCGAACAAATATGCACACCGCAGCTCGCCCGCAACTTATATCTATGTCGGAGCCCGCATTTTTGTCTTTTTCTGCTAGACGCGGCTTAGCAGAAAACTAAAAAATGGCACCTAACGGAGCGTGCATGGCGACAGATTTGAATTCAACTGTAATAAAATAAAGTTTTAAAAACAAAACGAAATAAACTAAAATTATAAAATTATAAATTAAAACTAAAATTATAAAAACAAATGGAAAGGAAAGCAGCATCGCGTGGCTTTTATTTTATTTCAGTTCATTTCTGTCTCATTGAACACAATCATCTTAAAGTTGTTTGCTGACAATTTACTCCTGCCCTGCAAAATTCTTGCGCCGATTCAAGGTTTTTCTGCTTTTTTCGTTTGCGAGTTATAATCCTGTAATGGACAAACAGACAAACAAACAGACGGACAATCAAGACCTGTAATGCGGCCGCTTGAAACAACTGTAGGCTAGACCTGTACGTACGTTGAAGCCCAGTCAGTGGTGTAGATGTTGCCGCCATGGAGTAGAAACGCGTAATAATGAGCGTTCTTTTCCTCCAGCACAATCCGTCGTCCGCTGCCGTTTAGATACGACGTCTCGATCCGATCAAGTCTTGCGTCGCCCCAGTACATGGCGCCCGCTGACTCACAAACAACACAGAGATTATGCTGCAGGCTCTCTACACGCGGGCGTTCAACAAATTTTTACGAGAGTTGTTAAATTATTACTAACATTATTAATGTGTTAGACGACTGAAAATCATACACTGTCATGTACAGCGAGCACCATAAAGGTGGGGTTTCAGACTTCGATACATATAATAGCTACTGAAGGTCAGATCATTATTTGTATGCAGGGTAGTGCTTTAAGTCGTGGGTAACTTACCAGTAACGTGGTAAGTTACCGGTAAGTCATCGTCATCATCATTCATCATCATCATCATAACGCGTAGTCAGCAGTGAACCGTTGCGCTCTCCACTCCTCCGGATAATCAGCGGTTGTTTAGGCCTTCCGAGCAGTTAAACGTGTCGCTTTCAGAACG
>Ga0056128_1003142_pt1 | contig 20086 bp, 10 predicted proteins | sample WorMetLIZISLAND2_FD_71113 | JGI IMG/M metagenome (GOLD analysis project Ga0056128, IMG submission 71113) | Marine gutless worms symbiont microbial communities from Max Planck institute for Marine Microbiology, Germany - Olavius geniculatus... ... | reverse complement strand
TCTTTACCCTCCCCTTTACCCCCAATCTCTTCCCTGTCCTCCTTTCTTCAGCTTCCCTCCCTTCCCTTGGAAGTAGGATTCCCGCAAAATCCAGCTAGGTGGTCTGAGGGAGCGCTGTGAGTTTCTCCAGCGGGGTCTGAGGCGGAGCCGCTGCCGAAATCAAATTTGGTGCATTTTAGCTTTTAAAAATGAGATCTGGTGGCATCAATTTTAATTATTTTCTCAAAAATAAACTGACCAAATTAGCAAATTTCGTGCAGTTTAAACGTATGCTTATGTTTTGTCTGGAGGATTGGGGGGCCTGGGCCCCCTTACACCCTTTGTCTACGAGTAATTCCGCTGTTACAGACCGTGGTTTAATAACACGAAAACCTAGATTTTTTCTTAGTTCTGCAGTTTTGACGACATCAAACTCTGGCGACACCAAAATTCAATGTCGGTAGTTGGCATCTAGCGGTGTTGTGTGTTAAAAAAACGGGGCAAAAAGTTACAGTTTTCAACAGACACGGCACATTTCCGACAAAAAAGATTACGGGTGCTCAAAATTTTAATTTTGCCCCCAAACTTCCCCCAAATAGGGGGTTTTCAGCCTCAAATGTTGTTTTTTTGGACGAAAAGTTTCGTACAAGAAAGGTTTCCCGACAGTTTCCCGACGGCTTACAATTTACGGAGGAGTGGAAATTGCTCCTGCCCTGCCTCCACTCTCCCGGCACGACGCCACTGTTTGACGGTATCGAACAATGTCGCTGGTTGTCATGTCATTAGTCGTTGCTGAATGGCTTTTGGTCATTAGCGCCAGCAACACCAACGGATGCCGATCTATTTGATAGTGCGGAGGCCGCACTGGCCGCCGGACCCTGGTGGTCAAACTGTTGCCGCTCGGATGCCGTTGACTGTCCAGCCGGCCGGTCAGCGTCCATCGCAGCGGCGTCCTGTTTGTCGATTGCCGCCGACGCGACGACGACGTTTTTCACTGGCGTCTTCGTTCGTCGTCGCGTCTCGCGCCTCCTTCGTTCTACACATCCATCCAACGCTGATTCATTAAACGCTATAGAGATTTCTTCGAAATGATGGTGTGCTATATAAATATTCGCTTACCATAATAATAATAATTATTATTATTATCACTATCGCTATCGTTTGGCACAACAGTCTAATTGCTGCTTTACGTTGATCCCGATTAGTACCAAGATCAGTGACCGTTTGCGAGCATACGGTGTTGGTATCTAACCAAGCCACGCAGGCCAACTCAGCCTGGCCATCCTACCGGGGGTAAACGCAGTGACAACTGCCGATATTACGGCCAGTGCTAAGAAAGAAACAGCGTTAAGTTGTCAGTGAAGAGCTGCAATTTATCAAACGCATACTTAGTAAATAAAATTTATACTTTATAAAAACTCACCTTTGTCATGTCAACTTCTCACATGGCGAAAACTATACTAACTGTCAGCAGCGTCGGAAGTTAAAAACAAAATAAAAGAACAAAAAATTGCAATTTTCCGACAGAGTGACAGAAAGGTGCAAATTTTGTCAGAAAGTATAGTCTACTCGAAATTTTAAATTTGGCCCTAAAATGCTACGAAATATAGGTTTCTTGGCCCCCATTTTTGCATTTTGGAAAAAAATTTTGACAGAAATAACATTATTCGACAGCCCACGATATGCCACCGCTCACTGTGGGATCCAGCTTAAATGACGCACACGTAGTGAAACAGTTCTCGGCGGACGTTTAAACTGTCTATGTGTGTAGTAAAACATCTGACCTTATGTTGGCTAACTTGGCTTAGTAGCGTAACGGTTAGGACGTTGGACTAGTAATCGCGAGGTCATTGCTTCAACTCCGAGTCGAATCGCTGTCAAGTGGTTACTACTTAGATGAGTGATTGTAGATTGTATGAGGATAGGTAAACCATCTCGACACAACCAACACCAAACGTCAACTCAGCCTTCCATTTCTCCCGAATAGGTAAATCGAATACCGTACATCCTGCAGTGTCTGTCTGGGGTTACGGCGGGGAGCGTTCACCTGTGTTGGGTGGCAAGTGTGATCCCATATGGCAGGTGACGTTCCGTAGCTCTGAGATGGGTGTTTCACGAAGAGCTATACCATGTAACTCTGGTGCGCACCTGCGCGTGCGGCTCTAATGCCGACGACGACGTCGTGAGCTCGCTGTGCTCTGACGAGTGGGTTCTGAGACGGCGGCACGCAGTGTGAACGCACTTTGATGGACGGGGACGGGTCGACGTACGTCGGCTGCCGAAACTCCAACAGTCTCTCCGGATCCGTGTAGTGATTCCTACAAACCGAACTCTACTCGCATCGATCTGATATACAACAAACTGTACAGCAAATTTACAACGAAACCAAATCCATAATAAAAATCCGCAAACTGTACAATGAGCCGGAATATATGTAAGATACGTCACCGATGTTGGTGCTCTGAGGAGCAAACACCATAAGCTAATTATGTGATAACTTACCAAGTAACCAACGTAATGCAAAAACGTATAGTCCTTCCCAAGTCATAAAATCCCATGATCTTCCATTTTTTTATCCATTCCTCCGCCACACAACAGCTTACACTACAAGACCCAAATACGGAACTAGTGAATCGCGCGTTTTGCATGCCAAACTAATGGGCTGCGATACATCACAGTTACAGACGGAGGGACAGACACAATACAGTGGTAATGCCGTGCTGTACACGACGCGCAATGCGCGGCTAGTACATGACAGCAATTGGGGCTATGACTGGGCTACCTGAAATTGTGCAGTTTGATGTTGTTAGCCCTGGCAACGATCAGTTCTTCCACTGTCTGTTTCTTCTCCGAGTTCCATCGCTGGACGTCGGCGACATGGCGACAGATGCGATAGTCATCCGGATAGAGAGCCAGCGCGTCGGACAGCGTCTGTAAACAGCGTTGCCAACTGGCATTTTCAGATGCCAAATACCCCAAATTTGGCATTTTTCAAAGGCATTTAGCGAAAAAAGTCCTGCATAAAAATGGCGTTTCGCCTATCTTCATGCATTTGATACATTTAGTGCGGCCAAGAGAAAACTAGTTCGTTTCTGCAGTTGTTTATTGTTTACTGTAATAAAATAATGTAAAACATTTAACACAATGCCCAACTGGAAACTGCAATACGTCAACAACAGTAAAGTCCTATGGGTATCGTGAGTGAGTGACTCAGTGACACAGTCACTATCATTTTGTAAACAGCATGGGCCTGTGAAAAACCTAAGCATGAAACTTTATAGCCTAAGTTCTCTAAATTATCTATGAAATTAAAACATGACTACCGGTACAAAAATTACACATTAGCAAGTTCAATAACGTGATTGCATAAGCTGTGTTTACTAATCTGTTATTCGGTGATCTGAAGAGTCTGATTTCATTATATGGTAATGTAAAAAATTGGACATTTTCTGAGTTCTTTTGGCAGTTAAATGAGTCAATTTTCGGCATTTTTTCAGCCACAAAAATTGGCAACCGTGCCTGCAGGTCGACGTTCTCGCGAGCTGCGATCTCACGGAGTTGCTTCGACAGCAGATAGATCATTGTGCAGCGTCGACTTACTACCACGTAGCGACCGCTAAGTGGCGCCAGTGACAGAGCCGTCTCGTTGGGCGTCACTTCACGCTCTATTCCGAGCACCTGCAAGCCCTACGTCATCGTCGTCATCATAGTTTATTTACCAAAATTTAAGAATGCAATAGGCCTATATGTAAAACCTCATAAAAAGACAGCTGGCAAGAAAAGCCAATCATCAATCAATCAACAAAGTCAATGATAAGGCGACAAAAAGGCGCATACCGTAACAGCTTAACAGTAATAAAAACAGAGTAGCTAAAATGTTACGGCAAAAAAGCAGCGTTAGATAAGAATGTCTTCAAGTTTCTCGTAAAGCAGTCAACGGTAAAGTGCAACGGGCAGCTAAACAGTGGTGTTCAGCTGCACAGTAATAAGGTTGCGATTTGTAGTTTGTTGAGCCCGCCAGTAAAATTTGTAATACCGATAGACATATGCTGTCAGCAGCTAAAATTATCATCAAAATAACTGCGGCATCTCGCGAACTCCTAGCCACAGCACGGCCTATTTGTAATTGATGCAAATGAGTGGGCCGAATGTCGGACTTACATAGCAGTCGCCGCGACGAAGTGTAGTCAGTGTAGTGAAGACGATGTTATCAACGCCCTCAGACGTTTCAGCGCTGCACATGAACACGCAGAACTTATGCACCAGGAACGCCTAAAACGCATTTTAATACTTTCATATTGCCTGTATCTACGTTCTATTGTCATAACGCACAGTTCCAATTTTGTAGCAAGATTTGTTGGCCTACAACATTTCTGCCCGTTACCACGGCCTTAGTCTGTCGACTTCCAAAAGTTTTCAACGAAACATAAGCCGCTTGTTTAGGACGGACGCTCTTCCTGGCACGTAAGTAACAAAGTAAGTATCAACGCAAGTGCCAAAGTACTAAAGGAAATAATATTTTAAATGAATCATTTTGTTAGCTTAATTATACATGAGAATTATACCGACACAAACTTGCAACAACAAAGTTTACCTAAACATTCAGATCACTTAGCCTACGGCAGTCATAGAACCTAAGAAATGAGAGAACAATTTGCTTAGGGAGATAGAAATGTCCCGACATTTTTGACTGTAACTTTAAAACCATTTATCAGCTTTTAATAATTTTTAATACAAATATTCCTGACACAACTTGCTATCAAATGACTGTTTAGGTTTCTATTTCCCCCAATGTATGCTTCTGCACTACCTAGGGAAAGCAGATCAAGCGAAATAGGTGTTGAAATAAACAGAAAAGCTGAAAAAACATCCCCGACATTATCGATCGTAACTTGAAGAAAGATTAGCAGATTTTAATAATTTTTGGAGGAAATATTTCTGACAAAATTGGCTATTAAAGAAGTGTTTTAGTTTTTACCTCACCTAACTCCTCTTTTGCTCTACCTGGGGAAAGCAGACCAAGCATAATACGTGTTAAAATGAATGAAAAAACGTCGATAAATTCCATCTATTCTAATCTGTGGGCCCCAACAGCCGGTCCGTTACAAGGTTTGACTGTCATTTAACAGTGTGTCTATTAGATGAAGTTTAGGAATGTTTGTGAAGTTAAAAAGCGACTGGTGCAGCCTGGATTGGACTGGAGCAGAACTTTATCGATACTGCTGTCAATAAATGGAGAAAGTGTCTCCTTGCTTGTGTTCGCATAGTGGGCCACCACTTCAAACAATTTTACTACAGTCAGTTGAAAAATAAACAACTGGATGAAATGTCAGCCAGAGTGTCAGAAATGTAAATAAAATGTGTTTATACGCGTTATGTTAATTAAGCAATCACATCGCATTGGATAAAAGTGATATTTCGCTGGTTGTGATTTCCCCAGGTAGTGCAGAAACAAACGTTGGGTGAGGTGAAAAACTGAATGGTCATTTGATGGAAAGTTGTGTTAGGAATATTCGTACCAAAAATTATCAAAATCTGATAATTGATTTTTAAGTTACAGTCGAAAATGTCGGGGATGCTTTTTAAGACACAGTGTACATCAAAAAGAAACTGCTGAGAAATTTAGTAGCAGCTGTCATACAATAAATCACTACGAGATTACACAGCAGTCACTGATAACAAATGAAGATGTTGCTTGCTGACGTACCCGTGACGTTGGGGTTTGATGTTCGTCTTCAACAGCTTATTGTCGCTAGTTTTAGTCGTCGGGTTGTCGCTCTGCTGTTGTTGCTGCTGCTGCTGCTGCTGCTGATGATGATGTTGACGCTCGTCCGAGTTGTCTGAAGAACTCGCTGCTTTCACTGCATGTTGCTCGCCTTGTTCTCCCGCCAACGCCCCCTCGTATGCACCTTGCAATTTGTTTCGCCAAGGTGCATTGCAAAAAGAATCCAGAAAGGTAAAATTTGCAACAGTTTAAAGATGTGCAGGTCTTTACCTTCATTTCTTCATGGAATCTTAGAGCAGACAGTCACTCATACAAGTAGTAACCACTTGATAGCAACCCGCCTGGAGTTGAACCAACGACCTCTTGGCCATAAATTCGTGGGCCCACATGCAGTTACGTCACAGAATGCTTGTCAGTATTAGTAATGCACAGATAGAATTATAGCGCAAATAATTATTTCCGCTAATGGAACGAAGTGAATTGGAGGAGATTATGAGATTGGTCGATCTGTCTATCTGTGTGTCTGTCTGTCTGTCTGTGTACACGAATTGGTGAAGATATGCACTCTAACGAGCGCCTTCTAGTTAACATATGACACTTGTCAGCTGCAATTGCCCTTAGGCCCCATAGTTTGCACGAGCGCTGAAACAAGTGCAAGACTGGAAAATGCAAGACATGAATTTGCCGGACTCGTTATTTTGCCGGTTCGTTATTTTCAGTCCTGCATTTTCCAAACCCGACGTTTCGTTCGCCGCATTTCGCCCTTGAATTTCGTATTTTTTTTCAGTGCAACTATGCCAGGAAATGTCTTCTTACACATCCAGTGTCAACAGCGGCACGTCATTACCGTAGCGAGAGAGTGCGAGTTCAGCAAAGGTGCTCCTGCGCCTGGCGTCGGTCGAGGGGTGTAGGTTGGTGTCGGACGTCAACTGTGACTCGCCGGCTGGAGCGACTGCTGCCACGGCCGCCGCGGCGCCGACTGCAATCGTCTCCGGACAACCGGACACGTACGGCGGGAAACGACCATCCCGGTGACTGCCCGACCGCGTCGCCTACAGCAGACATATTTCTAGACAACAAAAACTGCGAGTCTGCGAGTGTGAGAAATTATTGGAGCCCTTCCTTTTCTCTTCTTTTCTCCTTTCCTTCTTTTCCCTCTATCTTTCCACTTTTCTCCTTTTTCCTCTCCTTTTCCATTCTCTGCCCTCTCCTCGGTTTTTTTCTCTTAGCAGTAGGGCCTTTTGAATCCAGCTAGAAGTTTGGGGAAGTGCTGCAATCTCCTCCAGCAGAGCCTGGAGCGGAATTGCAGCTGAAATCGAATTTGGCGCATTTTAGCCTTAATAAAATCTGACATCTAGTGGCAACAACGTGACGATCCTTTGCCTGAAAATTAACTAATTAAAAATACTATGATAAATACACAACATGCACGACACAGCATTGACATTACGCCCTGTTGCTTAGTGCACTTCTGATTAGGGGGTGTAGTCACACAGAAAGAGAATGGGTGTTGGGGGTGCTAGAGAGGTGTAGAAATATCACTGACCTGCAGGAAGTGCAGATCACGCATGCGTCGGCGCAACTCTTCCGGTAAGGCGTGGTGCGCGGCATCACGTGACATCGCTCGACACGTGTCACGTGATACCAGCTTCATGACGTCACACTCGCCCTGTGATGACGTCACACGCAGACATCACAGCATTGCAGTGAACAAATAGCAGGTGGGTGAAACAGGCCTACAGCCTAGAAATAGTTTTAAAAGCAAATGAACGTCAGCATCATTGCTGTCGTTGTTGTTTTATGATACTCACTCACTTGCTTTTTGTTTCATAAACTGAAGACCAAAAAATATTTGCGAATGGCTCATTATTTTCGCCGAAGAACTAAGTCATGATTGTGTTCGGCTAAATGTCGTTGTTCTTTCGTTCGCTTTTGCTCCAGATTTCTGAAAAAGAAAGTTTTGAACGGTTTGATAAAACTTTGAAAAGAAAGAAAATCCAAAAAACAACTGAATAGTTTTAACCGGATCCAGGAACTTGTAACAGTCATTATGTTGTAGCTATGTTAAGCCCGTTGCAGGTGGCAGCAGAATGCTTGGCGGCGGTGTGAGATTTTTGATAGCTGCCTGACAGTGCCTGTTGTGAATGATAACCACATCCTATCTACAGCATGTGTTCATGACGCAAAAATTGGGAAAATGGTCTGTAAGATTTGCGAAAATGCTTTCAACATTTCTATTCTCCATATACTTACGTAGGCTACGAAGCCAACGAGATGGGCCAACTCACGTTGAGGACAAACCAGATGAGGTTCGGGTCTGTATTGTCACCGACGATGATCTTGTTGTAGTCGTAGTCTTCAGTGTGTGAAGCCAGACTCAACTGACGCACAGCTGAGCTAGACCACCTCGACAGCGGAGCCCACTGCCTACATATCACGAAGGAGAAGAAATGCTAGCGCCAAAGACCCAAACTCCACTACTTCGGTATGTTGTGGGTTGCGTGGACAACAAGTCGTACAACAAGCGATAGCCTACAACGTCATGACACGTTGGGGTGTTGTGGATTTGCCGTAGGTCTACGCAGTTCCATTTGATACAGACTTGTGCCATACAAGGTGTTGTAAACTATCGACTTAGGTGTCTGAGGCATAACCTGATTCTGATAAAATCAGTTTCTATGTCACAACATTTTGTTAGTGTTACGTGTATTCGATAACGTAGGCCTATTAACAGGTCGATGACATACATTGTAAGCGTAAGAGGCCGAGCAAACGGTAGATTAGCAATTTGCTCAAGGTTGCTTGCAAATGACTTGCGGTGAGAGTCGAACAGTAACTTTTAAAACACGCCAACAACAGATGGAAGCGAATGGAGTTCGTGGCTCACTGGAAGAACCGAAGACGGACTTGGAACTCTTGCTGCTGCAGCACGTCGAGACCGTTGTTGACGTAATCCTCCTTGTCGAGTACCATGAATTCACTCTCCTCTTCGCAGACCACCGTCATCATGCGCTTAGCGTTGTTCTCAATGTTCTCCATCGTTATCTCCTGCATTCAGGCAAACCACACGCAAACGGATAAAAAGACTAAATGTTTAAGATGTTTGTAGCTATTTACTGATAACTTAACGCTGTTTCTTCCTTAACGGTGGGTGTAACTCCGTAACTATCACTAGTAGTAACTATACGTTTATCCCCCTCTCCACCTTGGTTAAATACGTAGGCCAACCAACACAGTATACTCGCAAGCAGTCATCCATCTCGGTACTAACCGAGATCAACGTGCAGCAACTCGACTGATGTGCCAAACGATGTCACACTATGCACTATGCAGGGTGGTGCAAAATAAAATAGAACATTTCATTTGTATTACAAAGTGGGTGAACGTTTATCACTGCAGTGATTGAGACTATAATGGTTTCAGAAACTGTTCTACCGCTTTACCTACGCAAAGCACAAATGTTTCGCAGTTTTCATGTGCCACATTGCACACTCGGAATTGAAACAGCCTACTGCAGACTTACGCCAAAAACGGCGCCTTTGCGTAGCGTGATGAGCTTCTTCTGTGCGAATATCGAGTGATCGTCCGGGTCGTAATCGACGGATACGGCGCCAGAGAACACGAAGTAAACGCTGTAAGCAACGTGACCTTTACGCAGCAGCGTTCGTCGCTTCTGACACCTCACAAAAACACGGGTGCCGACCAGTCGTACCGGGTGCGCCAAAAAGTGGGGCCAACTTGTTTTTCAGCTTCTATACAGCTTTAGAAATAATATTGATTCGAATAAATTGCAATTTATCGTTGGGAATAAGATAACGTTGATTTAATCTGCCACAGTTGGTGCCGATCTGATCAACGCTTCTAAAGTTACAAGCCGAAAAACAAAGCAGTCTTACTTCTTGGCCTATCCAGTACATTTACAAAAATCTCACAAATGCAACACCGCTGCAATACGAGAAAAAGTGCAGTGCAGTTGCAGTGCGCTTAGTGCAAAGTCCATAATAGAGCCGTTTTCTTATTAATCCCGAGAACTCGCAAGATTGATGCTGCAATATTTGCTTCTTAGCTCTATGCGCATCTTTCTTTTGTCACGTGGTATACGAAATGGGTTCGGGTTCGAATTTCAAATCACCGTTTTGACACGATGCCTTTCGTTTATTAGGTGCATCGCAATAAAATTATTTACATCTCGAAAACATTAACGGACTGAACGATATACAACGCGCTTAACTCCTTAACTACAGAGACTAACTTCATGTAGCGAACAATGCGGCACATGGACAGTTGCATTTGTCGACTGTACTTGCGAAAGCTCTGGAGTCCCTCCATCAGATCTGCGATCGTTTCCAGGTCTTCCGGCGTCCGGTACTCAGCTTGTTTTTCCAGTATCCGTACCACGTACGCAGGCGCCTTGGGCTACACATGAACGCAACGCTAAAACCATTTTTAGAAGTCCAATATTACTACAACGCAGAACGGTGGGCATAAACTATACCTTTCAACATTCGCGCGACAGTTTCTGTTAATTCTGTTTGTAGAAAACTCAAAACATTATGTTTACCTGTAGTTTCAAGTTTTTTTATCATCAACATTCAAGTTCTGTTACGTGTTCTTGTTGTTTATGCCGTTTTAATTCATCTACGATCGATTAACGTAGCTATTAATTGATTAAGTGATTCCTTGATTGATAACATTAGTTAGCTGTCTGCAATTTTGCTTCGTAATTTTTGTTCCCTTTTGGTGAAATTCCGCACAGTCGTTTAAAGCCCGAAAAGTAAGATCAAGTTCGTTAGGAAATCAACATCCGAAAATCGCTTTCCCTATTTTGCTCAATGATGCGGTCGTATAACAGCACACCTCCTTGGCTGTTCTGAAGTTTTTAACTTTGAACGTGAGCCGGCCGGTAGTGGTGAGTCCTGCAATGGGAGTGATGTATCGGTCCAACATGCTCTGTTCCGCACTGAGGCCCGCATCCGCAGCCCACTTGCGTAGCGCCGCGTACGTCGTCGCCATCAGACGAATCTTATGAACCATCCGAACCCACGACTCCAACGGCTGCAGTGACAACACAGAACAAAGTAATTTGGCAAAAGGCGGAATCGCTGCAACAAGTCCATCCAATTCCCTGCTTGTATCCCCCAGGTGGCAGCATAGTACTAACGGTTTAGCTGCAATTTGCAACTGCATGTTTTGTCTGAGGGTTCGACCCCAAATCTTCTCTTCTTTGGATGGCTGGGACCCCCATCTAGCAGAAAGAGTCATTGGATCCCAAAAGTCTACCAAATGGTATCTAATTTCGTCGAACAGTTTAAGCACAGGACACGGTCATGTTAAACGCTCCATTCTACTTTTTATGCACCACCCGGTACAATGCGCTATTTCTGTATTGACTTTTATAGGATAACATACGTGTAGATTAATAGATCAGTAAGACAGTTTAGCAGATGTGTGATGTTAAAAGCAGAACGTGACGCCACTGACCGCAATGCTGTAGATCTCGTTTTCATCAGACTAAAACGCACATAACAATCAGCATGTTTGAATGATAAACAGCATTTCTTCTCACGCACTGCTAGCTCTCGCGCGTAAAAACAAATACCATTAAACAAACACAGCGGAAGTTACACGTACATTTTTGGCTCTCGACGCTGCTTGCTATATGCAACCCTTAATCAGACAGCGTGTCTGTATCTGATTCTGTCTGCTGCGTGCTTGTCTGTCTGCAGCTCGGCTAATAGCTATTGCAGTAGTCGCGAGCCACGTCGCCTACCGGCTTGTTAAACTAACTACTTACATATTAAGTTTCATTATCATCATACGCTTAATCATTATCACCAGCAGGCTGCATCGAAAATACGTATCAAGACTGTTGTACGCCCTAGTTACGGTACCGACGAGTTCCGAGTGCAGCAAATCTCTGCCTACCTCGCCTTAACACTGCTGCTACACTATCTTGTGAAACGCAAAAGTCGTAGTTTGGCCGTTTACAGCATTGAAATCATACGGTGTCGACGAGTTCCGAGTGTAGCGAGTCTCTGCCTGCGTGTTGGCGTCTCCATTCGTCCAGACGATGCTCGTGACTTCTCATCTTGTCGCGGTACAACTCGCGCAGTCGCCGCTCCAACCGACACCTCAGACCGACGTCGTCCACCATCTTCCTATAGAGATAGACATTAGACACAACTAATTATGTACACTTTACTAGCTGAGTTTACGAACGTCATGGAGGTGTTACAGAATACTAACTGAGTGATAAATTAGCCGGTAGATAAGTATATAGTCAACAGAACTTGTTGCTGTCTGAGAGCTGTAAATTACGCTGAGATAAAACTGAGACAAAACAGTTTTTTCGTAGACGACTGACTATGTCAGTCAAAGTTCCGAGGCACGTAACGCGCGGATAGTTGGAACGATCAGTCGACAGACAAAACAGTTTGTTTTTTGAAACGTAATTTTAGCCAAACCAAAAAAACTAAGCGTTTTTTTACACTTTCTTCAGTCGTCCCAGATCTAGTCCTAAAAGACGCTTTTGCAGTCACTAAAAGGTCAACGCAGAACAGGAAAGAGCACACCCACGTCTGACTAAATATGTTAAATCAGAAAGCGTTCAAACCTACAGTAAAACCTCAAAACATAACGACGAATAACATTTACCTGCTGCTTGTGACGAAACTAATGACAGTATGACGGTGTACAGTAGACAGTTTGTGTGTAATAAGTTAATAACGTGTTAGCTGATGGACGATTGCTAACCGTTTCATTATTGTGACGTAACTCTGTCATCACCATAACAATATTTATTACGACAAACGGCAGCAGATAGAATATTAATAATTCTCCATAACAAACTAATACTGAACATAGCTAGTCGCACGACCTGTTCAGAGCCTACATCCGTCGATCAGCGGGCTCCCTCAAGAACTGAAGGCTCGCCCAGGACGTTCACGTCACACTTGGCTACGGACCATGGAAGCCGACCTTTAATGGCCGTTCAACCACAGACTGAACTCAGCATGGCAGCATGTCCAAGACCGAGGACGTTAGAGGCACAAGCTCCAGTTATGCTCCAGTTTTGGGGCATGCTCGTGATGCTGCTGATGATGATGATGACGATAGACCATGCAGACGCGAGTTTGTGGTCTCGTTTACACCGGTGCTTGGATCCTATTGGGACCATCACTCAGTCACTCACTTCTAGACCTAGCTCTATGTATACACCAAACACCAGCGTACATGTAGGCTACAACAGACTGAAACTGCAGCGAATCTATTTAGACAAAACTGAAACCCGTATGCCATTTCGCACCAGACAGTTTTTGAACAGTTTTGGCAGAGTTTACATTTTCCCAAAACAAATTCGCGTGCGAGTTTTAGCTGAGTTTTAATACTTTTAGTTCGACATGTATGCGTTCCTTTAGATACGGTACGTGTGCTGGCCTGGATGTGTGCGAATGCTGCCTATATGTCAGTCAAAGTTCCGAGGCACGTAACGCGCGGACAGTTGGAACGATCAGTCGACAGACAGACAAACAGACAGACGCATCCTGGCGTGACAGAACGCGGCAACACAGAACACACACTCACTCGAGACCTTCCGCAAAACATTGACTGTCCGAGTCTGTCCATCGGTGGGATTTATTGTGCGGCCGTTTTACGCGTCCTGCGCCTCTGCCCGTCCGTCTGCCCGTCTGTCCGTGCGGGCTCTTAACTCGAAAAGCAAATCGCATAGAAAAAAGGCAAAACTGGTGAAAGTGTTTCCATGTATAAGTGACACTAGTAAGCCAATTTTCAGTTCAAAAGATGTCAAAAAATCTTAGGCGAATGGTGCGCGCTTATTTCGCGTACTCACATAAGCCAAAAGCCATTCTGACATCCACAATTGTCGCATATCTGGAGTACAAAGTTTACTGAGGAATGGCGCGGTTTAAATATCAGGCGTCTCATGCGCCGACTGCTGACTAGGCCTAACCAGTGTTGCAGTCATTCCCGATCAAAACTCCGGCAACTGGACGGACGGCTGCATATAATGTCGGCACCCGGCGCCGACATCTCTCTTGTTTTGGACCAGGAACGCGGCGTTCCAGTAGCAACTGTGGCGACCCTCGGGCAGATATTCCCACGCTCGTTCGCGCCCGGTCCTGGATTAGGATTAAACGTGTTTGCACGTGTTTCGACTGGCGCCACTTTATCTTAACTCCAGTGCAGTTGTACCACATAACTTTTTTTGCAGCAAATTTGCCTAAACCCTAGAATGGTATTTTACGAACTTCCGTGTGACATGCGGTCTGTTCACGAATAACAAATCTGGTTTGCTGACGTAGTTTGTTACGAGTTAAAAATTGAAACGTATTTTGACTAAACACGCTCACGCACGTGCCACAGATGCAGGAAAACGTTTTCTATAGGCTATTTCGTTTTTTTACGGGCGATAGCAGAATGCTTCGCACGTCTTAGCCATGGCCTTGGCGTCTGTCTGTCCGTCGGTCACACTGTTGTATTGTGTCAAAACGGTGCAAGCTAGGATCACGAAATCTTCACTGTGGGCTGCGTCAAGGACTCCAGTTTATCGTGATGAAATTTCGTACCTCTGGGTGAAGGTTTCCCCTCGAACGCGGGCGTCAAATAGGGGTACCCCTTTCCTAAAAAACGTTATTTTGCCGCTATTGGCTCTTATAGTGTGAAAACGGTTGCAGATAGGTACAGACTTGCCGCATATCATAACAAGCACTGGTGACAGGCTTTTTAGATTTGTTAACATCGATAACCTTAAACGACCATGACCCCTCCCCCTCCCCCCCAAAAAAGGACGGGTTATAGTGAATTTTTCGCAATTTTTGGCTGCAGCGCACATTTCAACAGCGAATTGTGACGAAATGGCTGGAGATAGACCAAGACAACCTGTGCATGAAATTTTCAGCATTAAACGTAGATTTTAGAAGTTCAATGAGACCTGTGCACGGGCGTCAAAAAGTAGTACCCCCTAAAATGGTTATTTAACTGCTATTGGCTCGTGTAGCGTGAAAACGGTTGCAGATAGGCACAGACATGCTGTTTATCACAACAAGCACTGGCAACTGATTTTTTAAGATTTATTAACATCGATGACCTTGAACAATCTTGAACATTGCAAAAAGGTTTATAGTGATTTTTTCACAATTACTTTTGGCTGCAGCGCACATTTTAAGAGTAAATTGCGACGAAATTCCAGGAGATAGACCAAGACGATCTGCTGCATATGAATTTTTTTGGATTAAACGCAGATTTTAGCAATTCAAGTCTCGATCCTTTAGGTTCAAGAAGGCCTGCGCAGGCGGGCATCAAAGAGGGGCACCTTCTTAAAAAGTGGTCATTTTACCGGTATCAGCTCGTTTAGCGCGAAAACAGTTGCAGATAGGCACAGACATGTTGCTTATCATAACAAGCACTAATGACGAGCTTTTAAATGGCATCAACATCCATGACCTAGAATGACGTTGAATGACCTTGAACCTTGAACGTTAGATTCTAGTGCTTTTTTGCAATTTTCGGCTGTGGCGCACATTTCAAGAGTGAATTGCGCCGAAATGGCTAGAGATAAACCTGGACAACTTGCGTTGGCCTATAAAACTTTTAGCATCCACTTTTATCGGTCAAAATTTCGACCTTTTAAATTCAAGGAGTCTTTTATACGGAGGTCTCAAATTTGGGTACTCCTTCAAAATGCACTATTATTTTATTGCATGCTGTCGTACACGATTGCCCAGGTGGCAGGACCGCTGCTATCGCGCGTCACGTGAGCTTTGTTTAAATTACTTGTTAATAACAATACGTATTACAGCATAATATTTTATTTTGCCAGCGTATTTGGGTCATGAAAATGACGCTGGAAAGAAAAGTAGGCCATTCATGTTTTAACAATACCGGTACCCGAAAATAACTTTTTAACTTTTTTGCAACAAAGTTGTAGTCTATTTTTGTGTTTTGTTGCGACGGATACCGTAAAAACAGTGGCGTCGTGGCAAGGGAAATCAAGAGACACAACCATCCCCCCCCCCAAAAAAAAATTAAGCTGTCGGAAAATTATCGGTAAATCTTGTTGTCGGAACACTAAGCGTTAGCGGGCCGCGTTAAAATTCTTAAACACCTAGTGACTTACGACGACGTCTTTATGTAGCATGCATCGCGCAAAAACTGAACATAATCCGATTCTACGGAGCACAAAACTACAACACATGATTTGCAGGGTCATCAGATTTTTCTGAAAGTTATGTCGCCTAACCATGGCGAAAAGTAGCCCAATTTTTGTCCTTTACATGCATGGAAGCTAGCGTTTCAAAGTGCTGCACAAAAAATTAGCAAGCAAGGCGGCAAAGCCAAATTTCAGGGCGCCAACAGCGGCCAAAAGTCGTCCAGTTGGCGCTTTTTCTCTCGATGTGGCAACCCTGGCGATTGGATGATCATGATAGCGATGGCGCAATTCTGGCTGCGCAGTCGACTGAAGGATTTGGTATTGCAATAGGCAGACATCCTGGCATCTCCGCTGAGTCGTCGTCAGCGACGCCGGCGCCGTCCGCTGCGGTTTGGAGCGCTTCTGTTCCGCTAACGCGGCTCCACACGACACGGTATGTTGTTCATAGAGCTGGTAAAATTGCTTAATAATAATAATCGTTAATTTCGATTAAAAGCTAGCAGTGGCAATTGCCGACAACAGAAATGCATTTTTTGTTTAGCAGTTTTTTTTAGCCGACCGTACTTTAGTAACGGTCGATCTGTTGTCATGGTTGTCGTCTGTTCGTCCGTCCGTCCGTCCGTCTGTCCGTGACGGATGTATTGTGGCTAAACGGTGCGAGATAGGGCCTAAGTTGCTATTGATCACCAATAGGAAGTCGCATATTGGCTTTAAAATAAAGTGAAAATTTGCGACCTTGGTTGACTTTGAAGGTCACTGACAACCAGTATGATCGGTTATCCTAACGACAGCTGGGCTTCTTATTGGTTATTGAGCTATACTGCGACACAATTATTCAGCGTTTTAACCCTGTCTTGCAGATAAACTAGAATGTCGACTTTTCTAGAAAAACAGCTGATTGAGAGTAGCTTGTCATTGTATCTACTTGATCATATTTTATTACGCGACGTCATTTTAATCTACATTTTGAAGATCAAAAGTTTTGTTCATCTTTTAAGTTTTTTAATGATCAAACGTGTAATTAATCGTCCATTTTTAACATACTATTGTGCAACAAAAATTTGAAAAAAATCAATTTACAACTAGTATATCAAGCAGCAGAATTTTTCTTCGCAGCAAATTGACATCAAGCAAGCGAAGACGTTTTGAACGGCAGAACGAATATTATCAGATTGGCTCAAAATAGCATATCCCACTAGACAAAATGCAATTTCTCGGCAACCAATAAATATTTTTGTGCCAGAATTCTAAAAATTACAGAAGAAAGGATTTTTTAAATCTACGAAATAGGAGATTGACTTGTGTTTGAGAATCTGGCGTGGAAAGCGAAAGACAGCGAGTAGCAAGGTGAGTCGTTGTTGTTTTGTTGTTGCGTCACACGCTATTGGACCGATAGGCTTACTCTGTCAACAGCTGTGAATGGAGACTGTTTCTGGTTAGTCATTTGCCTGGCCTGCAACTGACGTAAACTAAGCTTCTAAGGAACAGGGTGTGTACAAAAAATTGACTCAGATTCGACCAAACTGCCTTGTTCGTTTTGCTGTTAATGAGTCCAAAACTTTGAATTAAATTACCGTGTGTAAGCTATTTCGCACGATTCCTGTTTTTAAATTTCTTCACCAGCGTCACAGGTAAATACCGAAAATACTACCGGTATTTTGCATTAATCTTCTTCTTTCACCTTCCCTTTGTAGTCGTCACGTAGGCCTATGAATCACGAGTGCTCGGTGAAGGTGCTAACGCATGCAGCTGACGCATGAAAGTCATTCTGTACGATCGTTGAAGGCCGTCGCGTTGACTCGTTATAAATAAGTTGTTTAGACACAATAGGCCTAGGGTCTATGTATTATGTCCCATGGTGAGTCATCAAATGAACCTGCGAAATGTCTCCATCCTGTTGACGTTTTTGCTGCTATACTATGATCGTGCAAATTAAATTTTGTGCTCAGTACGATTGGATCAGTGGACTTCGTCGTAGGTAAGGCATGGGTGCAACCGGTGCATACCATCTGTGTTGTCTAAAATATACATTTAGGTGATAACAGTAAGACATGCGGCTTTGTGATGGTGTTTCACTCATAATCGAAGAGTCGTACGTGGTTCGACGGTTTAATCGACTCCTGATAACGACTCTGGTCAAGTTGTTGACACCCAAAGCGTCATTGCGCCGCTGTCACCAAGCAGCATAAATTGTTACTTGTGAAAACTAGACTTGTGACTGAACCAAAGAAAGGTAATAATTGGCCACCTAGTAGAAAGTAATGAGATGTATGGGCCTACGTTAACTATACTTAACAGAATTTGCCGTGTACGTGATACAATAACCTTGTCAGAGCCGGCGGAAGGGCCCCCTGTACCCTCCGGCCGAGGGGGGGGGTCACGTATGCTCAGGCGCCTCGTGCTAAGTATGAAAAAAATTTCTAGTTTTAAAAAAATATATTTAAAATATGCCTCGTGCTAAGTATGAAAAAAATTTCTAGTTTTAAAAAAATATATTTAAAATATAAAATAACTAAACGTGTGGTAAGTTCACCCAAAATGGGCAAGGTTATTACTTTTCATTAATGTATAGTAGGCCTAATCTATGACTTACTGTGGCCTGTTAGACCTCATTTTTTTGTAAAGACAACACAAATTGTATCTGATTTTTTGTCCGTTTTTAATGTTTTAAAGTCGGCAAGTTTGCAGTTTATAGTGAACGTCCAATAGCCAAAAGTGTTTCAGTTTTAGAGGGGCCTCGCTTTCCTGTCTACCTGACCAGGAGCTGGACCTCGCTGGGGGCTTTGCCCCAGACACCCATTATAGGAGTCTCACACTTGTATTTGACAGGGGGTCTTCAAGCGCCGGCACTAAACCTCGTGACCTTGACGTTTGATTTCCCAGCTTTTCCGCACACAAAGGCCCCCGATTTTTCGTTCGTCGATTATACCACGCTTTGTCTTATGCACGTCGAAACTTCATGGTATTGACGTTGACTTTTTGAATTGTTATACCCCGTTTACACGAGGAAGCATACACGAAGCATACATGTAGCACACATGAATCGCACGTATACAATATACACCGTTATCAAGTCAGCTCTATGAGTGCTCGGCGAGTGCTCTAAGTTTGCCCCAGGTGTCCTTCATGAAGGCTTTTATGTATGCTTCCTCGTGTAAACGGGGTACCAGTAAAATATTTTAAACTGTTGCTGTTGTGTTTTGTGCGCAGCTTGAGCGGTGGACGCACTTCGTCGTCGTGATGCCGGTGGCCGGTGCAGTGTCAGTGATAGTAGTCGTTGTGTGCCTGTGTGTGGTCCAGCTACACCACGGGCTGGTCGTCGATGCGGGTGGTCCGTCTACTGCAGTCAGTGCTCGTCAGTCGCTGTCCGTCTCCAAGCCGCGGCTGACCGACGACCACCACTGGAACCGCATTGCACTGATGGTTCCTGACCGCTCAAAGTCTAAGCATGCCGCTGTCCACTCCGGCAAACGAAAGCGCTATCGGTATACGTCGGTGTCCTCCCATTTCGTCTAATAATCGACTAATTCCAACTTACCTCCGCTTGCGGTTAAAATTAAAGTTAAAAGCTGGCTGAAATGCAATTAGGAGAAATGAAACTACACCGGTACGCAGCTGCGTCGCGGGTTAAGAAGTTAGTCGGACAAGAAGTTGCATTTTTTACAGACATTGCCCATTTTTGACAGAATTCCGACAGGCAGTTGCATATTTCTGACAGAGAAGATAACGGGTGCGCAAAATTTCAATTTTGACTATGATTTTTTCAAGATGGAAGTTTTACAGCATTTTGCATTTTTGGGGCACATTTTTTGACAAAAAATTTTCCGATAACTTTCCTACAACTCAAAATTTGGGGGTTTTCTGCCTCCAAGCAAAACGCTGTGAACCAGAGGCTTAGTCAGTGGCACATTATACGCAAATTGGGAAATTTGGGGTATATTTTTACCCAGCTGACCTGCACATGCGTGATGATGTTTCTGCCGTGATATCTATGGATGCTCTGGTGGATTTGCAATAGTTTTTGTCAGTGGTGCATAATTATGTTAAGACCTTGAAACTACAGTGAATTTAAATTTATTTTAGTTAATATTTTCAAGGTCAAAAAATCAGAAGTCAAAATTCCAGCGGGTAGAAGAAACATATCTAGGCCTATGCCCGACGTTCTGCGTCTCGGTTTAATAACTGTCTAGCTAAACCTTTTATGACTTCTATAT
>Ga0056128_1003141_pt1 | contig 20087 bp, 10 predicted proteins | sample WorMetLIZISLAND2_FD_71113 | JGI IMG/M metagenome (GOLD analysis project Ga0056128, IMG submission 71113) | Marine gutless worms symbiont microbial communities from Max Planck institute for Marine Microbiology, Germany - Olavius geniculatus... ... | reverse complement strand
CAGTTCGACGGTCACTCGCAGACTCTGATGCCATAGCTAAACTGCATGTAAGCGGCTGCTGCTACTGCGCGCTAGGCCTATAGGCTATAGTTATGCTAGGCCTACATGCGTATCATTACAACGACGAGTTCCTATAGCTGTCAATAGTATAACTGTCTCTATCTGCAGCGGTATGATCGCAATGTTGAATGCAAAATTGCTGGCTGCTGTAGCCAATCACCCGCGTGCGCCAAATTACCGTATCGTATTTTGGCGTTGATTGTAGAGTTCGATATAGCAGCGTCACTATAGCGTATAGCCTATGGGACTGTAGTAGCTTTCTTTCTGTGGCCGGTAAGTCGCGGATGCTGGTCTTCGGATAGGCCTATATGTGGTACATACGGATATAGCTTACGTACCCACCTTAGCGACAGCCGGGTTTCTTGTTCCTTTACATCTACTTTCGCCTGGCGATCTGTTATGTCGTCGTCCCACTCGTCTGTATTGTATGTAGGCCTAATTGCATTGTGGCTAAACCATACGTACGTTGTAGGAAATCGGCGATGGTACCGTTAGATAGGGCGATGACGAGTTCATGTCAATCGTAACCATGTCTACCTATCTGCAGTGGTTTGGCGGCAATTTTGAACGCAAAGTTTCCGCTTGCTACCGTATCACCCACGTGCGCCGAATTACCAAATCGTATCCTAGCGTTGATTGTAACGTTATATTATGATGATGATTATGATGAAGGACGAATAAATTTTAGCGTGGCGTTAAGTCCCATAAGACTACAAGAACACGTAACAATAAGTCTAAACAGTGAAGTCACGTAATTGCAATAAGACGTTCTTAGTCATAGCTGTATATCCGCTGTAAGACCAGGCAAAAAGTTCGGTTTTCAGTCTGCTGCGGAAAACTTGCAACAACGGCGATGACCGGACTGACTCCGGCAAATTGTTCCAGACCGATGCAGCAGTCGCTGGAAAGGTGCGGTCGCCAATGGTAGATCGCACAGTGCGTGAAGAGACCAGCGCTGATGTAGTCGAAGAGTGCAGTCGTTGACTTGCGTTGAGGTGTGACACGCGCTGAAGATTTGAGGCCAGGTAGCTAGGTGCAGAGCCGTGGAGGCAGCGATACACCAGCATTGCCAGCCGGAACGAAATACGTTCTGGCATCCGAAGCCAGTGTAATCTGCGCAGTAACGGCTGAATGTGGTCCTGACGACAAGCTTTGAAAATCAGCCGTACAGCGGCGTTCTGCACAGACTGAAGCCTGTCTATGAGTTGCTTCGGAAGACCGGCAAAAGTTGCGGAGCCATAGTCAAGCCTGGAAAACACCAGCGAGCGACTGCATCACGTCGTTTGACACTGTCGACATATGCTTCGTAGTTGTCGAAGGGCAGCAAAACGCTTATAGCAGCGTCAGACGCCATCAGTCACTATAGCGTGTATGAGACTGTAGTCACTCTGCATGTAAAATCTTTTTCTATCCGCGACCGTAATCGCGCTGACCGGATATACAGTGCGTATGCGACACGGTCGGCCCACCCTAGAGCTTGTTGTTTGTGACAAAATTTCGTGCCGCTGTGTGAACTATGAATCAGCATGAGATTCTTCTCAAAAGAGGGCGTCAGAGGTATCCCGCCTAAGAAATCGTTATTTTACCGCTATCAACTCGTCTAGCGTGAAAACGATTGCAGATAAGCAAAGACTTGTTGCTTTATGATAGGCTATCTAAAAACACTGCGCTGCATGACGGGCTTTCCGGAAATACCAATACATTGATGACCTAGAACGAGCTTAAACTTTAAAATAAAGATTTTATTGAGTTTTTCGCGATTTGAGGCTGCATGCGACGCACATTTTAAGAGTGAACGCGCCGAAATGGAGATAGACCAAAAGCATATGTGTACGAATGTTTCAGCAATAGGTTAAAAAGTAGTTTAAATTTTACGTCTTTGTTTCGATATTTTACGTTTAAAAAATTTTGCTGTATATTGACTTCAAATTTGAGTACCCCTTTCAAAATGCGTTAGATCTATACTGCAGTACTGCATGTTGTACAATGTACATTGATTCTAGAGGTAGGACCGATAGCTGTCGGCGTCGCGCGTCTTATGGGCATGCATTAGGTCAGATTTCTCGTTTTCAGTAGATGTGGCTGTTCTCTGCAAAACTAATTACCCATAACCAGGGAATATGCCCATAACGCACCATACCCACAAACAGCTGGGTAATATACCCATAGGTGCCGTTGGAAAAACCAGTTGTCAGCAAATTTAGCATGTGGACGGTAGTCCTACGTGCAGCACTGTCAGTTTTACGTTGTACGTGTATAATACGCTGTCTTGTCTCATTACGCGCAGTTCTATCTTTGTCTCAAATCTCAAGAACAATCTTCGAGCGTGCTGCATGGTAAGTACTGTACATCGCTTAAACTATCTTGTCAACCGATGTTCTCCGACAACTCTGAACCGACAGTTTGTTTACAAATTTAAATATGTTTCTCTAAACCTTTATTTTTTCGGAATCTCTTAGAGGGTCTATTATTGTGCCATTATTATTATTATTACTGAACCATCGACGCTGTCACGTGATGACGGCAAACGTCCGGACGGGCTGAGCACAGCTGCTGTGCCTTGGAAGGAGGGCCGCTGCTTGGTCTGGAATTTCACTTGGAATTTTACATACTGGCTGCCAGTCATCATGACCGGGCGCTGTCTGGACCAGGCGCCGTGGCTACGGAGGCGGAAGCACGAAAGCAATCCAAGCACAGCTCACTCGCAGCGACGTAACTTACTACTTTGTCCGAGTCACCGTCGAGACACTGGGTGCGCTGGAAGAGGAAGCGGCACAATTCATCACGACCTCGGCCGTCGGATTTCTGCCACAACCGCAGAGCCGCGTTCCGTGGCCTTCTTCTTCCAGCGCCTTGGTGTCGCTATCCTATCCAGCGAGGCAACGCCGCTTCCGTGACAGGAACATGTGCCCCATCTGCAAAGGTGGATGACATTTTTCTATATCGCGTAGGCCTAGTTGTGTTCGGCGTGGTAGACAGTAACTTTGGAGGCATCTTGAGATTCAGTTTATGTTGTTCATTTGTGTTGGATAGCCTAGTCATTTTTACTGTGCCAACGTCTTCACGTAAGCTTACGCTACAATTCACACAACGAATTTTGCGCGTCTGTCTTCCCTTCCAACTGTCCGACCGTATAAACGTTCCTTTATCCAGTGGCGGTTTTAGGCCCGAGCCGGGGGGCACACCCTCCAGATTTGCTCCAGCCCCCTGTTAAGTGTGGAAAGTTATGAGAAGTTATGATGTGGGGAATTATGGAGTTATGACATATTAGCATAGCGGGAGCACGCGACACGACGCGGCGCACGTCCGATCTATAGGCCTACATTACCCTGAGCGGAGGCGGTCATAGAGATTGATTGGCAGGCAGCGCCTACAAGAGAAAACGACGATGATATTCGGGGTTCTTACGCGCGATAGCAGAATGCTTCGCGCGTCTTAGCCATCGTCTAGGCGTCCGTCTGTCTGTCTGTCCGTCTGTCTGTTCGTCCGTCCGTCACATTTTTGCACCGTATCAAAACGGTGCAAGCTAAAATCACAAAATCTTCACCGCGGGCTGCCTCAAGGTATCTAGTTTTTCGCGACAAAATTTCGTGGCACTGGGTGCGGGGGTTCCCCTCGAACTAAAGCGTCAAAGAGGGGTACCCTCTCTAAAAGACGTTATTTTGGCCCTATTGGCTCTTCTAGTGTGAAAACGGTTGCAGATAGGTACACACATGTTGCTTATCATAACAAGCACTGGTGACATGCTTTTTAGATTTATTAACATCGATGACCTTGAACGACCTTGAACCCCTCCAAAAAGGTTTTTTGTGAATTTGTCGCAATTTTTGGATGCAGCGCACATTTCAACACTGAATTGCGACGAACTAACTGAAGATAGACCAAGACAACCTGCGTACGAAATTTTCAGCACTAAACGTAGATTTCAGCAGTCCAAGTCCCGACCCCCTAGGTTCAAGGAGGCCGGCGCAAGCGGGCGTGAAGGACGGCTATCCACCTAAAAAGTGATTATTTTACCGCAAGTATCTCGTTTAGCGTGAAAACGGTTGCAGATAGGCACAGAGATGCTGATTATCATAACAAGCACTGGTGACAAGCTTTTTATTGGTGTCAACGTCGATGACCTTGAATGACCTTGAACCCCCAAAATAAGTGTTTTTAGTGAATTTTTTGCGATTACCGGCTGCGACCCACATTTTAAAACTGAATTGCGCTGAAATGGCTGAAGATGGACCTTGACAACCTGCGTATGACATTTTAGCATAGAACGTACATTTTTGAGAATCCAAGTTTTAATCTCTTAAATTCAAGGTGTCTTCAGTACGGACGCCTCAAATTTAAGTACTCTTTCAAGATGCATTAATATCTTATTGCTGTAGGCCTACACTGATTGCCAAAGTGGCGGGACCGCTGCTATCACGCGTCACGTGAGCTTTGCTCAAATTACTTGTTTGTTACTGCGACCGTACGGACGCCGTATCAGAGGCCGGGAGTGCCTTTATGTCGGATTGTACTGTATATATGTGTAATATAGCCTACGAGGCTACGAGTATGATAACTACCATCTACACTGTGTCTCAAAAACATCCCGGACATTTTCGATTCTAACTTAAATAAAAACATATCAGATTCTCGTAATTTTTGGCGCGAATATTCCAGACACAACTCGCTATCAAATTACCATTCAATTTTCTACCTAACTTAATGTCTGTTTCTGCACTACCTAGGGAAAAAAGACCAAACGAAATATGCATTGAAATATACAGAAAAACGTGAAGAAACATTCCCAACATTATTAATCATATAACTTGAAGCTTGAGTAACAGATTTTAATAATTTTTGGCACAGATATTTCTGACACTACTGGCTGTTAAATGACAGTTTAAGTTTCCACCTTGCCTAATGTCTGCTTTTGCACTATCTGGATAAATCTGACCAAGCAAAACACGTACGTGTTGAAATGAATAAAAAAACGCCGATAAATACCGTCTATCCAGATCTGTCGCCTCCAAAAGCCAGTAAATTGCAAGATTTGACTGTCGTGCAGCAATGTGTCTACCAGACGACGTTCAGGAATGTTTATGAATTTAAGAAGCAACTAATGAAGTCTGGATTAGTGTGGAGCAAAACATTATCGACGCTGTCAATGAATGGAGAAAGCACCTCCGTGTCTGTGTTTGCACAATGGGCGAACATTTCGATCAATTCTATTGCAGACAGTTGAAAAACTAAATAATTGGATGAACTGTCAGTCAAAATGTCAAAATGTAGACAAAATGGCTTTTTGTGCGTTATTTTGATCAAGCAATAATACCACTTTGGGTAAAAATGTAATATTTCGTTGGTTATTCTTTCTTCAGGTAGTGCAGGAACAGACGTTGGGTGAGGTGGGAAACTAAACAGTCATTTGATCGCTGGTTGTCCCCTAAATATTCCTACTAAAACTTATTAAAATCCGGTAATCCTTCTTCAAGTTACAATCGAAAACGTTCGGGATGTTTCTTTAAGACACAGTGTATACAGCGACGGCACTTTCTAAGCGGCTGACTACTTCAGACAGAAAGATCAAAATAGTAGCGGACGTAACACGTCCCTTTCCCAGTTCCGTGGCCACCCATGATTTTTTGCAAAGATAACAACAAATATATGACTTCTTTGCACTTCCAAATGTTAGAAGTGGGCAAATTTGTGGCTTCCATTAAACGTCCAAAAACCAAGAGTGCCTCAACTTCAGGAGTGAGGGGGCTTCGCCCCTCTGATTCCTGACCAAGAACCCTGCTTCTGGTCTATTATAGGCTTACGCTACCGCGCTCGCCATGGGGTCGTGCCTCCAGCGGGCTAGAACACAGCCATGGCTAGAACCGCCACTGCCCTCTAGCCAAGCAGGAATAACTGGCGTCCCATATTTCAACCCAAAAGGTCATGTCAGGCGGACAGCCAAACACTATGTCGGCACTGAGCGACATAGTTTTGTAGTTTGTTGTGTTTCTGTGTTTTGATTTTGCAGGTTTAGGATAACAAGAAACGAAAACATTGTAGTCTACATGATTGTCAGCACGTGGCTCAAAGTTCTGATCGTTTTTCTCTGGTCTGCAGCAGCAGTTCGCAGCGCGGTTCTTCGCGGTCCGGACAATGTTCTGGGCATCGTGCACGATGACGTCACTCTGAAATGTCGAAGCGATCCGTCACAGGAAGTCGAGTGGAAGTTCACGCGCATCGGTCAGACCACGTCAGTTGATAAGTCGCAGTTCCCAGGCGGTGACGTCAGTACTGTGTGGACCGCCAGCGGCTACCATTCACTGACGTTGACCGGAGTCGAGTTTCAGAACGCCGGTCGATATGAGTGTCGGGTGGTAGAAACGTCAGAGGTTGGACGCGATGCGGAAGAGGCTTACGTCGTCGTCGTCGCCGATCCTCCACACTGCAAGCGCAACGTCACCGACGCGCAAAACGTTGATTTCGTTGGTCTGGAATGTTCGGTCACGTTCCTCGGTCAGCACAATGTAACGCTGGAGTGGTTGGCGCCGAACTCTGAGGTGCTAACTACTGATCAGTACTGGTCCGGTGATGTGCCTCAGGTCGCCCGGCTAAGACTCACCGTAAAGCTGCAGACGGTTTGGTCGACGTATAACACTTCAACTCATAGCTACACGTGCCGCGCCTCGTTCGGCAACACCAGCGCCGAGTTTTTCGACGTGGCCAACAACGCGCCACGATTTCAACACAACGCTTGCACGGTACGACTGCCGCCCGCTCCGAGCACTGTGCCCCAGACCGACACAGCTTCCACACTGGCGCCGCAACCAGTCCATCGAACTCAGCTAGAACTTGCTCTGATTGTGCTACTCGTGGGTCTTTTGATCATCGTCATCGTCGTAATAATTGTCTGTGCGTGTCTTTGTCGAGCAAAGCTGAGGTCGGCGTTGAGAAGAGTTGTTCGTCGTCAACGCGAATCATCGGAGAACAGTCGGAACAGCGCGCGATGCGACACCGAGAACAATAACAACGACGCTGACGCCTCTGTCGCTACAATATTAATGCAGGCGCAGGACGAACCCGGACAATCACTTTTCCGCCCAGCACTTGCCTGTTCCGACGAGACAACGACAGCCAGTGCCCAGACGCCCGCTAACCCATCGACGCATGACGGTTTCAACCTACCGCGCGAGGAATCAACCGTCAGCACTACACATTCCGATGAAAACGGCGAGATCGCGCTGCACTAGGAGTCCGAGGATCAGGTTGGGTGATGCCGCAACTCCACTACTGCCATTTATTGTGGACTTGTTTCACAGCTTGCTACAAGTAGACCGTGTTGTGCGGTTTATCCACAACAAGTAAAAGAACAGTGCATGGAGTTTGGACTTAAATTGACGAGTGAACACTATCAAGATGTCTCACGCTCAGTAAGAAAGTTTTGCTACTTGCACACGTGAAACGTCACATCCTGAGCTACGTTTTTATCACACCGAAAACTTATCTATTCATCGACACACTCAGTGGCGTTACGGCAAGATGGAACAATAATTAATTCCCTTTTCGTATATTTTGGGCTGTCGGAAAAGTGTCGAATTGTTTTTGGTCTGAAAATTTTTGTCCATTTCAGTAATGCAAAATTTGGGGCTAAAACCCCTTATTTGGGAAAATTTAGCAGCAAAATCAAAATTTTGAGCACATAATTTCCTCTGTCGGGAATTTGCAACTTCCATGCCTCGCTTACTTTGTTTAACCTACGCTGCCGCTGGATATACTATAATTTTAAGTTTTTAAGTATGTGTTATATCTGTTGTACTCTATATTTTAATGTTAATTTTTCATTTTTTTTAATTTTTAGTACATTTCTTTAATTGGTATATATTGTGGCGCCCCGGCCTGTGCTACATATGAGGGGTGAGCAGTAGGTTTAATTTTTTACTGATATGATAATATGATAATGTGAATGATGAGACTTAATATACTAAGTACATGAAAAGACTAGCCTGGGGCTATATTGGCGAGGCTGCAGTGCTGCCAAATGGTCCTAAACAATATGTTGTGCTAATTACTGCCATACGTAGGATAATTCTATTAGGTTTACCAAACGTGTATCATTATTCGGATTATCCGGACTGTCTTTCGCGGATTTCAAGCTTGCGGACGTTTTTATAGTTCGTGTATTCGTGTCTTACGTATTGTTGTTGTGTCTGGTAGACTTCATAGACCAGCTGGTCGGTTCCGTACTGCACGGTCATTCATTCACTCGATCGATCATGTTTTCATTGTAACTCGTTTGTTCATAATTGTTTATAGTACTTCCCGTATTTATGATGAGAACAAACTGCATATAATTATGTCACTGTTTTGACGACGTTATTTTACACAAAACGGCAACAGCAATTACGAATAACGTGCAGGCCCTGCTCATAATGAGCGTCATATACATGTTATATAGAAATGCCTATTTGATATTTGATTTGATTTGATTTGATTAGGTTAGATTTCATTTGATATTGTGCCGTCTCAGTGACAAATCACTGTATATATACTGTAGCACGGCACTAGGCCAACAAAAGACGTGCAGGCCTACGCTTTGCCTGAGTATAAGTAGGCCTAAGTATTGTACTTAGAAGAATTCGTCGGTGAACTGGTGTCTGTTTAGACTAGGTCTATTAAACTGCTGCATATTTTCTGTGTTGCTCAAGTTCGTGTTTGTGCAACTTTCAGTGAAGTTAACGTTATCAATTTAGGTACGTTATCGTTATCGATTGTTGTTTATGAAGGACTTCGCGGTAACGTCGGATCTCGACACAAAAAGAATGACTGTTTCGCTATTTTTATGGCTCGTCATTATTAGTACACTACACATCGGTCACAACTCAGAGCGCGCAGCATCCAGTGGCGTAGAAATGGGGTCCAAGGGGCCCAGGACCCTTCAAATCCTCCAGACAAAACGTTTAAACTGCACCAAATTTGCCAATTTGGTTAATTTATTCTCGGGGAAATAATTAAAATTATTGTTGCTACCAGATCTCATCTTTTAAAGCTAAAATGCACGAAATTCGATTTCGGCTGGGGGCCTCCCCAGATTACGCTGTGGGAGCTCACGGCGCTTCTCCAGACCTCCTAGCTGGATTTTGGGGGTCCTACTTTTAAGGAAAGGGAGGGGAGGGAAAGAGGGGAGGACAGGGAAAGGGAGGGGAGAGGTAAAAAAGAAAAAAAATTGAGGAGAGAAACGAAAAGAAAAAAGGGAGGGAAATGGAAGGGAGACGAAGCCCCTCCCAATTAAAATTTCTGGCTACGCCACTGACAGCATTCGCGTTGACAGTAAGCTTATAACTACGACGTCTGGTTGCGACGTTCGCTTGGCCGTGACTGAGAGGAACGTTCAAGTTCTGACAACGTCATCCTTTTCTGCAAGAAAACAATAACATTGTTTCACGAACGGTTGCAGTGCTAAACAAAACAAGCAAAGATATCGGCTTAGTGCTGACATTGTATGCGGCCGTCTGTCTAGCTATACGTACTCGCCCACTGCACTGCGGAACTTTAACCCTTTTTGATTAATTGACTGATGAAAAACTCTAACCTTAAAATTTGTTAGTTACCCCTTTTCTGGGAAATGTTCAATCCATTTTTGGCTTGTCTACGCCGTTTTGTTTTCGAGTTAGGAACGCGTACGGAAGAGACAGACGGACGGACGGGCAAAACTTGTAATGCGGTCTGTTACGACGGTCGCTAAGCAAACGATACTAAAGCTAACATGAAAGTTCCATTAGGCCTATCCTAGCATATAGTTTGCACATGACAAGCAGTTATTTTAATCATGCGATCGTAAGCCTATTGTAATATTTTCTAATTTCTACTACAGCGCTAAAACATAATGCTTGTCGTAATGTAACAAACTTTTTGTAACGCCGAACAGGCCAAACACCATCGGCATAAAAATTCGGCTCTGGGGCAAAAATGGGGATAAGGTGTAATTGTCATCCCTAAGGGAAAAATCATGGAAAAGACATTTAATCTGAAAAAGACCATCGCACCCTCATTTTTGTGAGGATAATATACGTTTGCCACATTCCCACCACAGTCCACGTGTTTATCCGCCAACGGAAACAATGTCATCTGATTTTGCTTGCCAGCAAGCTGGTATTGACTTTTAAATATTTGGTTATTGGTAAGTTACTAACCCGCCATCTGTTGACTTGGAGCCGTCTTTAATGGCACCTTGCTGGACCACGCTGCGACGACGTCGTCCCGGACTGAAGCCACTGTTGAGAAAATGCCACTGCTTTGTCATCGACGCTGCGTCCTCCGTCGCACAATGACCACCCAGGTTCAGCTGACATGTTCTTTTTCTGCTCAACAGCCACGCTAATTTATATGAAAATACATCGTTTGGTAAGTTAACATTTTCACTAGATAAAGTTGCCAAAAAATTATAACTAAGTGTACATGAATACGACAAAAAAGTCCGCTGAATCGACTTGATGATAGTTCGACGTCCAATCATCGTTGTGGATGCATCCAACCGCCGCACGAACTCAGCCTAATATTTAACTTTGCCATGACCTTGACTTTACCAGATGACCTTCAAAACGTCACCAATTTATTTAACCTAACTATAGAATTGTGTACGTTATTTTGTCAATCCACTTAAAAAATACAGAGTCTTAGTTTTTAGCCGACAGCTCGAGCTGTTGGCATGGTTGTCGTCCGTCCGTCTGTCGTCTGTAACGGATGTAGGCTTACCCTGGATAACGGGTAGATTATAGTACAAACTTTTTACACGAATAATTAGCCAAGGATTTTAAACTTGGGCATGAAAAATTTTAGCCTTCTGTTTCAAGGGAAACATTTTCAAATTGGTGGTTGAATGAAGGGGGGGGTAGAAATAATGTGCGTTTTTCAACCGAGAACTGACCATATCTTGAAAACGGTGAGAGATACTGCCTAGGTTACTATAATTCACTAATAAAAAGTGCCATACGCTTTGTTAGATTAAACAAAAATCATTGACCTTGGATGACCTTGAAGGCCGTTAGACGCTATTATGGCTAAACGGTGCGAGATAGGGCCGAGGTTGCTATTGATCATTGATAGAAAGTCGCATATTGGCTTTCAAATGACATGAAAACCATCAACCTTGGATGACCTTAAAGGTCACTGACAACTAGTACTGTCGGCTATCCTAGCGACAGCTTGGCTTCTTGATCTCCATATGACTTTGCAACGACCTTGGCCAAGTTGACCCCTCAATCTCGTGTATGGCTTTAACTAGGACACTAGGCTAAATTCGGTGAAATTTCCTCCACTGGCTTCATCGCTATGATGCTAGCGAACTCTGCGTGACGCACAAATGCACTCGAAATCGAAAACCCATTGCACTCACCAATACCTATATGAGACTAAGGCATACGTGCTCATAAGACTTAAGTCAGCTGACTACAGTATACGTCGGGCTTTTGTGGCAGAATATGCCGGATGACGCAAAAAGTGGAACACACGAGCGTTACGTAGATCGAGCAATCGGACATGCAGTCACGGAAGCGATTGGCGTCGATCGTTGCAATGAATGGTGGTCATGTTAAACGATTGAACAACACGACCACTTATTTTCACTGTAGTATTCGAGCCCAATCGTTTCGAGAACTGCCAATTGTTCGATCTATGCAAACAATGTATGTTTCACTTTTATGCGCAGCGCTGGCCTGTGTTTATATGGGAGCTTAACAGTGAAGTTCAATACTGTATACACGATTAATGCATTAATTCATTATAGTTCACAAGATGTAAGCCCTACTAGCAGGCATACTGACCGATTGTTGGCGTAGTCAATGCCAAGATTGTAAAGGAGTTTCTTCAGCGGCGTTATTTTCGACTTGACTTCGTCTCTGTCTGCGTTTTCACTGCTGTCAATAGTCACACAAACTACTTTTATGCATAAATTTGTTTATTATCATCATCTAGCCTACATCTAAATGGTGTATGTATGTATATTCGTTTATTAGGCCTATACAAGTTGACAGACCGCAACTGAACATACTGAGAGCAAACTACTAAAACGATAAAAAGAGAAAAGTTAAAAACTCAATAGCACTGTTTAGCCTATATAGCACGCGAGTTGTAAAATTACAGTCCGATAAGCGATAGTCATGATCAGAAAGAGAGAGAGAGAGACTATGTGAGCGAGGCCAAAGACTGTAATGTTGCGATGCCGTGGAGGAAGGCGGAAGCATAGAGTGCAGAACATGGTTAGAATTCGTGCAAATTTTATTAAATAGGTTATCGTCAATGTTCTCACACAGTTCTTCAAACATCTATGACCAGGCGAATGTGTCAAATGAATAAATTCACGTAGGTCTATTATGGCTAGAGACCGAACAGCATGGAGAACTATCGTGTCGTCATCACTGGTCTTTAATCTTCAGAAATAAGAAAGAACTAACAACAACAACAACAACAACAGGCCTATGACTGGTCTTGAGACGCTGCCTGAAAACCCACAATTACGGTGCAGGAATAATGTCGCTGACTACGTAAACCGGAAATGTCTGTTTAATGACTCTAGCGAGACAAAAGGTCGGTACCGTCGGACGGTTGGTGAAGACTGATCTAAGACCATGACGACTGGATACATCAACTAAATGAGCGAAGTACGGTGACAGGTTTAAATGCAGTGCCGTTCAGCAAGCGGTAAGTCGGGTTCATGCAGAGTTGCGACAGAAAGGTCGCGGGAAAGAATTTGACCGTTTCTTCGCTACACTTTGACAATGTTCACAATTAAGCCTAACACGTTTGCTAAGCCGGTCGGAAGTTAACATAATAATTAGCGCTGTCACAGTTTATCTTTCAAAACTAATGTCCAGATTTATGAAATCGGCACTTTAACCAAGTGTTGTGCACTTTATACCCGTACTCACATAAACGTCGAGATTAATTTATCATAAAACTGCACGTGGGAAGTTACTTTTAATGCTAAGTAATATGTCAAGTAAAATGGCAATTTTCCGCAATGTTTCCACAACAAACATGGTTGTCGTCGTGAGCGTTATTTTGTTATTATTTTCATAATTAGTTTTCACCTTGCAGAAGTCGAAACGTCCGACTGTTGATGAAGTAGTTGTAGTAGAACACCCAAGCGATGTTGATCATCCAAAGACCGACTATTATTCACGCTAACACAAAAATAATACTAGACTGTCAAGCTTTGCTCAAAGCTAAGTACTGTCCGCAGTAGCCGTTGTGGCATGCACACAAAGCACAAACAATTTGTGACCTTGACATTTGACCTATGACCTTAACATGCAATAGGCTTTTAGAAGTTGTCGAGGTAGGCCTAGATGTTCGTAATAAATATCATCAGGCTAAGAGCACCGGCTCAAGCGCTATTAACAATGTCATTCATTTTGGCCAATTCTTAATTTCGATCGCGAATATCTCTGAAATGGATCGAGCAACCGACAAGCAGGAAACGACGTTATTAACTACGATTTTTTCACGTTCGACGGAATAAATTTGGTAAACTTTGGCCTGAAAAATAACTTTGACCTTTGACCTATGGCTTTTAAATTTAAAGAGTTCTTGCGGTTGTCGGGGGTACATATTCAGTTCATACACAAATTTTATATGCGGCAATTCACGAGTTATCGTGTTCACAGACAAACAAACCAAAACTCAGCTGAAAAAATACTGTCGTCGCTACCGCGGACAGTAATGATGTGCAGGTAACGTATATGGGGATCAACAAAGTTTTCATAAATTACAAAAATGGCAGATTACTTGCTAATTGCTGCATTTATGCATTAGGTGTTAAGTTTTTTGAGGCCGAAGCAGTAATTTACTACCTTACTTAATTTAATTTAATTTTACTTAATTACCTTAATTTACTACCTAAGGAGGTCAGTATTGTGCCTAAAGCTTTTTACGCGCGACAGCACCTAGCTAGCTAGGTGCTGAGAGCGCGTATTAGCTATGGTAATTCTGTCCGTCCGTCTGTCCGTCTTGGTGTCTGTCACGTCCCGGTACCATTCCAAAGCCAGGTTAGATAGAGACTTCGAATTTTCACCATATGATAGCTTAGTGTCTCTAGTATTTCGTGACAAAATTTCATGCCACTGGTGAAGGGGGTCCCCACGAACGAGAGGAAGAAAGAAGGGCATTCCTCTTTAAAAAAGTGTTATTCTAAGGTCATTGGCTCGTCTAACGTAAAAATGGTTGCAGATAGCATAGACATGCTGCTTATCATAACAAGCACTGGCGACGAGCTTCTTAGGAATGTCAACATTAACGATCTTGAATGATTTTGAACCCCCAAAATAAGAGGTTTCAGTGATTTTTTTTGCGATTTCGGGCTGCGACCTGCATTTCAAGAGTGAATTGCACCGAAATGGCTAAAGATAGACCTAGACAACCTGCATATAAAATTTTTAGCATTGAATGTAGACTTTCGCAATTTAAGTCCAGACTTTCTAGGTTCAAGGAAGCCTGCGCACGCGTGGGTCAAAAGAGATGGATACCCCTCTAAAAAGTGGTTATTTATCTGCTGTTGGCTTGTCTAGCGTGAAAATGGTTGCAGATAGGCACAGACATGCTGCTTATCATAACAAGCACTGGCGACGAGCTTCTTAGGATTGTTAACATTGATGACCTTGATTGACCTTGAACTTTAAAAATAGGGGTTTTTAGTGATTTTTTGGCGATTTTGGCTGCAAGAGAGTGAATTGCGACGAAATGGATTGAGATAGACTAAGGTTACCTGCAAACAGGAACTGCTACAGGCTGTCGTGCGTCTCATGAGCATTAGCTCAAATTTCTTGTTCAAGTGGTTTGGGTACATAATACATGCACCTACTTCCTGTCTTCAAGCCGTGTTCAAACTGTTTACAACATTTTGCAAAAGTGCAAGCGTTTTAAATGCGGTTACACGTAGAATAAAAAATGCAAGACAATTTTGATATTGTTTATGTTTTACACGTGAACGGGCCATAGGCTATTACGTTGAAATGCATTAAAATCCGCGCGCTGAAGTGACTGTGATTGTGTTACGTCTCATTGATGTTTTTAACAAATTTTTTTGTCCAAATTGAAACCCATAAACTACCTTTATCGTCTCCGAGCCGCGTAGCAGAAATGTTGTTACTGCTAAGCTGGTATTTGAAATGGCGCCCCAAAGAGCTGCCATACAGAAAGCGGGCGTCAGCTTCCATTACGATCTTGGAGTGTACGTAGCATGTGCTGGTAGCATAGCATCTAGTGCAGTGCTGGCGAAAAGACAGTCGCCGCGGCTCGATGCAATTTGTGCCATGACGTCAGTGTGCTTAGCATTTAGCCACTAGGCCTACTAAGCTTAAAGTCACATGCACTTCTCGTGCCATTAGCACTGTCACTCTCATTCCAGTCCACTGCTGTGCAACAGACAGTCGGTGACCTCGATCGCTACGCAGAAACATAGTCCATGAATGAAAAGGTCAATGCGACAGTCTCAATGATGTTCCGTCAAATACAGAACGGACGACTTCTGGCAATGCTGGTAATCAAACATCGGCTGCTGCAAATGGCTGCTGCCGTAAAAGAGTTTATAAACAAGTTTTTTTTTAAAATTATGCTAATAGTTGTAATGTTTCTCATTTTTTAGGCAAAAATTAAAATTTAACAAACATTTCAACAGCACAAGTCTATGCTGCTCTAAGTTGTTCTATACAGGATAAAAGAATCACGCTCTCGGCGTACCGTATTGTATACATGCGAATACGAAACATAATAGAATGCGGCTGTCTTGCTGCTAGTGTTAACGTTTGCCATTTTAACTGCTGCAATTTTACAGCTCATTTCGTACCATAGGAACTTCCTGTCGGCTATGCAGACGTTGCTGCTGCTGCTGCTGCTGCTGCTAATGGAAATGCCGCTGCCGGATGACGGCAAAAGTTCTCGCATGAGTAAGTTGACGTTGTTACCTGTCATCCTTGCTCGGTGCTGGCTCGTTGTTGGCGGCTACAGACTTTGCTGAATGCTGGATTGTCACGCAGTCCACAGATGTCACTAGCACCAGCGTTAGTAGCAGAACTGCGTCCATCGCCTAACTCACCCAACAAACATACGTACATCACACAAACCGTTTATCCCGACATATTGCTTTCACTTACTGTTTTACTGCCTTCGGTCACACCTGTTACCGTGACGCTGGTTTATTGGGTCAAAGCCGCTATTTGGTCGTATATAGTTGCACACTACCCTAGAAGCTGCCTATACTCGATTCACACCTTCGTCGCCGACGCGACGCAGTTCAACTCGACACTCGACAGTTGAGTCGCGTCGGCGTCGCAGGTGTAAATTGGTGTAAATCTCGCCAGTTCACACTACCAATACAATAACTCTTTATTTTACACAGAAACAAAGTCGCCGTCACCGATGTCTGTGACTAAAAATAGCTGTCGCCTCTCAGGCTTGGCGAATCTCCGCTGACAGAGTTTACCGACACCGACACGCCGGGAAGTGAACAATTAGTAAGTAAGTAAGTAAAATGGTAAATCGAACACGACATCGGTGAGAAACCCCGGCGAATCTGAGGCGCAGGAGCTGACGTTCGTACTAGCGACCACTGAGGCAGTGTCGACAGCAAAAAGACAAAGGAGTGCAAAGAACAGAGAATTGGTATAGCGGCGTCTATGACTGAAAGCAGCTGGACGTTGACTACCTGACCTGACGTGTCTCGACTTCAAAAAACTCAGAGTCATTCACAGTGAACAGTTTGTCAACACCATAGACAGAAAAAACGTTTTAGACAAAATAAAAAAAACCTTAAAAACGTAGCAAAAATAAAAGACGTTTAAAAACGTTAAAAAAACCTTGGCCATAATTTGTTCAACCTCTTTCCTAATACGTAATGCTGTAGGTGCAGTATACCTGGAATTATAGTCTAAACAGTAGCTTAATTAATTTTAATTCGACCAAATGGTCATAAGACCATAGCACTAGACTAACCAAATATACTAGATAAAACACTTTTTATTTAAGCTTACTACATTTAAACTGAGTAAACTATTATCATTATGACCTAATAGTTTGTTTTTGTAATTTCAAAAGTGCTTCTCGACGTTTTTGATTAGATTTTCAATGCACTTTTATAAAATTTAAAAAAAAAACATTTAAAACGTACAAAACGTAGCAAGAATAAGAAACGTTAAAAACGTTTTTAGATCTATGATGAACACGCACAGATAAACAGCATACTTTTTGATTGGCGGTTTGGTTATTAGTGGTCGAATGTCATAGGTTAACCATCTCGTAAAAATGGTCATTAAATATTCCACCACGCTTAAAATATGTCGCTACATTACCTTGTAAAGTATATCAGAATCGCTGTAACGTGAATCAACTACTCAACTGGAGTTATCACAATTCCTTACACGAAATGCTATTAAAAACATTTTAAACAGACGTTTATGTTTTACCACGTTGGTAGCCTATAGGCCTATCTTTGGTTTCACTGTTCTTGCAGCCTGGGCTGCCACTAGCTTGCTAAAATCGCGTAATACGCTCAGCAGAACTGTTCGCCATTTTGGGCTCGTTTCGGAACCATTTAATGGTCATAATGCTTTCGCACGCGCAAGAGTGTAGCCTATTATTCATTTGTGTAATGCTTGTGTGATCACACTTGCAATTGGAGACAACTTACTTACTTACTTACTTACTTAATGACTTTCAGACTGTTGGTCCAACTAGTTGTATTGTGCTAGCAGAGCAAACATGACGATCACTGTCAACGAATGCATGAAACCACATTACAGAACTGGACAGACACGGTATTCGCCATTCAGCAGCAGACTGATGCATCGTAGATGGAGCGAGTTGTATTTTATAAGCTTACGTGATTTGTTGTGTAATGGGAAGCCAATGCAATATTGCTGTGGTCGTCACCAACGTAGACTTCCTATATGGACTAATCAGATGAAAAAACGCGTGGAGTTTCTACTTAGATTCCATTACGCTGCTTCTCATAGGCTATTATAGTAGTGTTAACGTATAGTAAATACAGTCCTATATTATAGGCTACAATACGCACATGATAGTTTCACGTAGTTTACGTTTACTTGGGTTTAACACATGTACGCGTTTATCTTTCTGGGATACGCTCTAATCATTTTTGTTTATAATGACAACTAATACCAACAAGAAATTTGAGATAAAGCTCACGAAACGCGCGAAAGCCTATAGCAGTTTTTGTTTGCAAACTGTCAGACTATCTCCAGCTGTTTTCACAAAAGACTGGCCAACAACGGTAAAATAACGACTTTTACGTGGTACTGCTCTTTGATGCCTTTGTGCACAGGTTTTTTGAACCTAGAAAATCAAGACTTAGATGGTCATAATCTACGTTCAATGCTAAAAATTTTATACGCAGTTTGTCTGTGTCTATCTTAATTGGTTTCAGCCCAATTCGCTCTTAAAAAGTGTCTCGCAGCGCAGCCCAAAATCGCCAAAAAATCCATAAAAACCACTATTTAAGCGTTTAAGGTCATTCAAGGTCATTGAAATCGGTGGCAATCGAAAGCCAGTGTACGACTTTTTATTAGTGATTAATAGTAACCTAAGCCCTATCTCGCACCGTTACTGAGATACAGCGACTTATTGGCCAAAAATCGCAAATTTTGCCAACTCCCCTCTTGTTTAGCGCCCTCGTTCGGGGTGACCCCCTTCGAATTTATGGAAAAGCTTTACGGTTCCTGAAACTAGAGTCTTTCGGGCAGCCGACGGTGAAGATTTGGTAATTCTACCTTGCACCGTTTTTGACTAATCCATCCGTGTGACGGACGGACGGACGGACAGAATTGCGATGGCTAAGACGCGCTGTAAGCAGTAGCTGCTTTCGCGCGTAAAAACTGTTTCAGTAAGTAAGTAAAACTAAGTTTTATGTGTGAAATTGAAGTCGCTGCTTACGATACGTCAGAATTTTGATATCAGAGTTCATCTACCTCGTATCAGCAGCAAAAAGAACAGCCTATATTTTCTGACATGGACATTTTACAAGGTAGTGTAGTAACGTGTTTGGTGTGACGTAACCGTGGTGTGGTGTAATATTTGATTTGTATTTTTATTTGTATTTATACTAGGCTAATTGGCAACTGTAGTTAGAATATTCGTATTCATATTGTAATGGGAAAATAAGAATGTTGGGACCGTGGGAAAATATAAATTTATTAGTTATCTTGCTGCTAGAGACGTCACAGACGTGACGTCGTCGCGAGCACGGGAGGGCGACACCCACTCTAGCCGGGGAGCCCTGAGAGGGGAGGAGCTTGCTTGAGTCGCGCAGCCACTCAGAGCGCCCGGGGAAAAACGCCGTGTGCGGTAGGAATGTAGGAAGAAGAGGAAGGGAGAGAAGAGTTTGGGGATCGAAGGGATAGGACCACCGGAGGTCCTGAAAGAGACGAGTTTGGGGGAAACGGTCGATGAAGGACCGAGTAGAAGGACCAACTGTGGGTCCTGGGAGAGGAGTTGGGAAGTGAAGGGATTTATCGGTCAACGTTGAACGTAACAGTAACGTCGTGTATTGTAAATCTGATTCGTCGATGTCATCTGGATTTAACTAGCGTGAACTGTTGAATACTCTCTGCTTGTGTCGATATCAGTCGTCGTGTTACATAATACAACTGTGATAAACCAGTGCCTACATTGCTCACATTCGGCAGTGGCAGGGTTGAATGTTACACATATATTCATATCAAGAATTCTAGCGGTAGATCGGCGATCTTGCTGTTAGCACTGGAAAATTGCTAGAGGTAGATCGGGTAAACACATTATTAGGTAGCCTACATGGTAGAATTTATGTTTCTGGTAGTCATAGGACCATGCCACGACACTGTCACGTATTTAAATCAGGCTTATTCAGTATTATGTCAGAGTCCATCTCAAGCCATATCTGTTTCTTTGTAACACAGTAACACAGTATTTAATAAAATATGTGACAAACGCACATAATACAATAGCAAAACAGAAGAGAAATGTAATTTAGACAAGGTAACATAGCATAAAATAATTAGACACAGTCA
>Ga0056128_1003140_pt1 | contig 20088 bp, 14 predicted proteins | sample WorMetLIZISLAND2_FD_71113 | JGI IMG/M metagenome (GOLD analysis project Ga0056128, IMG submission 71113) | Marine gutless worms symbiont microbial communities from Max Planck institute for Marine Microbiology, Germany - Olavius geniculatus... ... | reverse complement strand
TGAGTCTGGTGTCTTTTTCACTCCTAGCCCATGTACTGTTACCCGGGGACATAAATACAAACTGTACAAAAGCCATAATAACCTAAGTATACGGGCAAATTTCTTCACGGAACGTGTCATCAGTGTGTGGAATGACCTTCCAGCCAGCGTTAACTTCAGTTCGTTTTTAGCGTTCAAGCGATGCATTGAGCAAGAGAACTTTGATTGTATAGGTTTGATTTTTATATAATGTGTTCGTGTTTTTATTGTAGTTTTTATAGTCTCTGAATAGGCCTAGTTTGTATGTTGATGTATTATGGCTGGTGATATGTGTGTGTCTTGACAGTTTTTGGGCCGCAGTGAGTGCATCTTTATGCCTTGCGTGCTCCAGTTCTGCTGAACATTGTTGCTGTTTTATTGAATGTTTCTTTGAACAAATACACAAACAAACAAACAAACAAAAACAACGAAAACTTCATACAACAACAAGACAGTCAAGTAAACAACTGTTCAGTGTGCCCTTCTGAATCTCTCTCGGAATTTTGCTGGAATTTTCCTGGCTGCATATCAGCTCCGCTACACACTCGTGCAGAAGATCTTTAACAGAACTGACCGCCCAATTCTTGTTAGCCTAGGAAAATCTTTACAAATTCGTTTAGCGCCCCATCCCTTTTGTTGGCGAACGAGGTTGATCGACGCTTTATCCTCGCACGCTAAATGACGTTACACAGTTTCCCCCACTGTGTTTTATGTAGAGTTGGGTTGCTTTTATTTATTTTATCCTAATACAAAATTATTGAAAATATTTGCACGAAATTTGCACATGTTATGCACAATTGATTATATTTCAACGTGCGTTATTCACTTTAAATGTACATAACTCTTGGAAGACATAATTAGCTGACATGTAGAGGGACGGTTTTTTCTGGCCCACTGTGTATACTTTGACGAACATTGTATTGACAACGAAGAGGGAGAGAGAGAGAGAGAGAGATCTGCGGAAATAATGGCATGGAAAGAAAAGAAAAGCTCGAGCAAACGATAATTCGCCGTCAAACGCGTACTTTCTATTTTTACGGTAATCGTTCTGTACCAAGCTAAATCGGTGAGCGCTAAACGTATAGAATCCTCGAGTGTACTTGCAGTAATGATAATCGTGACATTTGCATCTGTTTCTCGGTGCATTCGACGCAAGCTGTAACTGACGATAGTGTTATTTCGTCCGTTCGTTTATCAGATTATGTCGCAATTTTGCACCATTTGCGAGTATGAGAAAAATAGCAAACGAGCTCTTTGTGCACTGCTCCATACTTTAATCTCAGCTTTATAAAAATCGCTTTAAAGTGTTTTAAGCACCGACGTCGCAAAACTTTGCGATTAACTTTTGACACGTTATTAACATAAAAACCATCAGCGTATATAAAATCACAGCTGACAATGTTAGGCAAATAGAAGAAATGCTGCGCTTGTCGGAAGTCCGCAAAAACGATCGGTGATACGAGCGAGTAAATTAAAGGTGTGTTCATTGCACAGTGACAGGAAAGAAACGAACTACAACGAAATAAAATAAAGTAAAATACAACATGCATGCACGTCGTATTTCAGATCAGTTTATTTTGTCTAGTTTCATTTAAAGGTCCATAGACACGATCAAACTCACTTGTAAAATTTATGTAGAACTCAATTAGATATTTCACACTGCCTATATAATATGATGATTCAAGCTTGATAAAATGTATGGAATTAATGCCTAAATATAACGAAAAATGGCGTTACGTTACGTTATGCTGAAAAATCCTAATCTTGTAAGTGGCCGGAAGTGATGTTACCGGGTGTACCCAGTCAGTGTTTACCAATTAATTCTATAATTTTTAACGACAAAAAATACTGTGTCGCATGACAACTGCAGCAGTACATAGGTAGATAATTTGACTTCATAATGCTTATGTTTCTGTGCGTATTTTACGTTGACTACGGGTACACGCGATGACGTCATCAGCCTGTTGGTGGTGTAGCATAGTGGTTAGAATGTCGGTCCCGGTCGGCGAACTTTCCCTATCCTGCGCTAGACTGATAGATGGCCGTTTGACCACTTTGTGGGTTAAGCGTCCGCTATCAGTCAACCAACAAGGCCAACTCAGCCTGCCATCCCTCTGGGGTCGGTTAAATGAGTAGTAATTCATATATATGGGTTACGGAAGGTGGTGACTTTAGCACAGCTAACTGGGGCTGCCTGGTCGGGCCGCTACGCTAGCCTGTGTCTGCAGGCTGCACGCGGTGGCCGTGCGGCCGGCGGCTCTGGTTAGTGACGAAAAATGCATTAGAGGCATGTACGCGAAATGCGCTATACAAATTGACACCTTTACCTTTACCTGTCAACGTGGCGTCTCGTTTTCTGCGCCATTTCAGATCGTCGATTTCAAAGGTAAGTTTCTTCGTGTTGACAAAACGTTGGGTGCCGATATTACTGTCAAAATTCTCAGAAAATTGTGTTCTTTTAGGAAAATGGAAAGTTAATTTTGGTGTCCATGGACTTTTAAGTTTGGACCAGTTCTGTCGCTTTATACGCTCCTTATGGCCAATTCATACCGACAACGCCGACGCAACTCAACTCAACTGTCGTGACTGTGGGTGACAACACAATGACGTCATTAGCATTGTGACGTCACGCTGCTGTGCACAAACCACGTGTTAAGTTCAAATTCCATTACGCCGATTTTCCCTGAAACTTCTTCGCGGGGAAAGTCGTGGTCACAAATCACGAAAGTCGGCGACGTGATTTGTGTTGCGAACTTTCATGATTTGTGTCGGGAACTTGTCTCGGACTTTGTCGCAAAGTCAGCGTAATGGAATTTGGGCACTACTTGCTAGCCTGCAGGGCTGAACAGTTGAGTTGAGTTGCGTCGCGGCGTCGTATAGGTGTGAACTGGCTTTCAACGAACCGTATTTGACGAGACAGACGTCTCCGACGACGATCTCAGCCACCGGGACTTGCACGATCTGCGCTGCTCGTAGCGTCGAAAAGCGGTGTTCCAGCTCAATTTTGCTCTGAAGTCCTCGGAACTGTCTCTCCTTCTGCCAATCGTTGAATGACGTCACCAGCACCACGACGATGACTGCCGACAGAATAGCTGCTCCTTCGATCCACCCAGCCTTCGAGTCGACGTCGTCCGTCGACCCGAAGTTGTCTGTGCCAACAATACGTAAAGTAAACGTAGAGTCCTTCTCGAGTCATAAGGCAAATAGGGCGACGCTGATCTCCGTTTTTCCAGTCAGACACCAATTTGCACTAGGAGACTACGAATACGGGGCTAGTGCATCGCGCGGTGTGCCTGTTTAATGCCAGCTTTTGCCAGTACTCATTGCGCCTACGCACGGAGGGATGGCCAGGCTGAGTTGACCTGAGTGGCTGGTTACATACCGAGATGGATACTTATTCAAGTACTAACCGTTGTCGATTAACTTTGTTGATGCGACCAACAACGTTACCGACTAAACCAGACCACCACCTTAAGGACAATAAAGCCTGATTTCCATCAAATGTAGATTGAAAAGCATCGAGAGAACTGCCAGATTAAGCAGAAAAACGCTAATTGGGCTATTTCTGACAGCCGTTGGCGCGATAAAAAAAGTTTAGCTTCGGCGCCTTGTTTGCCACCTTTTGGGCTACTTTTTAAATCGCTGACTTCTATTGGAATACATGTTGGGCAACGTAATTTTCAAAAATCTGGCAATTCCGTGTACGCAACGCAATGTCACTGCCGTCGAAAAAGTAGCGAAGGCCTTGCGCTGCACGGAGTAGATGATCATAATTGTAAAGTAGGCCTACGGCAAGTCAACGCAATAGGATCCACATGCCATAAAATATAATTATTGTCGGCCTACATCAATCGTTTAACGCGGACATGACTCACAACGCAACGAAACTAATTATATAACCCAAACTATTTTGTTTGCTGACAATGACAAATAACTTGTCTGGACACCCAACACTTTAGAGTCCTTAATATCTCATACATAAATTTGCACACCTCAGAAAAGTGACCTTTAAAGCCAAGGAGCAATAACAGAACAGTCGGTCCATTTTCTCCCTACTTTCTACGTAATTGGCCCGATGCACTCAGCAAATTTCCCGCCGAATCCAGCCAGCAGACAGCTTAATCCATTTCCCATCACCCCGCGAGTTGTTTGGATCCGGCGGTGACGTAAATTATTGATGCTGCTGAAGTCTCCAATAAATCCGATGCGAAGTTGGTTGGTCGCTTAAAGCTCACCGCTGGCGTGGACAATGACCGCAAGCTATTTGCGACGGACAGCCGCGACCGCCGTTGGCATGGCAACCGTCGCTGAAGCCACATCCGCTGTGTGAAAGGCCGATATGATAGGTGATATTATGATTGATGGGTTGATAATAACAGTAGAGCACCCAAGCACCGTGTCCGCCGAGTAAACTTCATTTCGTGATCATATTCACTGTGAAATCGGTCTGCCGGGTCTCACCGTAATATATCACTTGGATATGTATGCACGCATACGCAAATTCTCTTGTATCCGGCGCTTTCTAGACCTACCATGGAAGCCATTTTTATCAAGTTGTGCAAATATGTGTCTAAGTATTCTACAGGGATGATAATAGACTAAGCGTGCGGCGACTGCAGATCTTGCCGGGTGTCCATATACAAGGCATCCGAACTCTACTGTGTATCCACCGAGCTGGAAAAAAACATCGTTCTCCAAAAAAATTGTGCCGTATTGACTGCAGCGCATTAGTTCAAACAAACAGCTTTAATATGTTTTGCAACCAACGGCTAAATTATAAACGAAGAAAGACTAAATGATAAATCTCAACACATATTCCCGTATGCTAGTGCAATGCCGCATAATAAACCCTAGACCGTGTTAAAACGTATTTATTTCATGACCATGATCGACTGGGAGTTCTGTCTGAAACGCCCGCTTTGTAAACAAACGTGAAACGCACTTCAATCGTCATGCCCGATTGAAGTAAAATTATGGGCAGTTGTAACACTCCGGTCACTGTGGTGAGAGATAGGAAGACTCTGTAGCTTACAAAATAAGTTCAAAACATATACAGATGATAAAAATGGACCGATGTCCAATTTCCGGAACGTATATACACCGTGTTGGGAAAAAATCCCACGGTTTTTTCAACATAAGCCTATCTCTGTTAAACCTTAACCTATTTTCATAATTTTTGGCAAGATTCGATCTGAGTATTCACTTTATTAAACTGTTAAAATATTTTCTCTCTACATTGCTATGTCACTACGTAGCGCTGACGTAAATATGACATCATCAAAAAACCGTTTTTAATGTATTGGAGGTAAAAAAGCTAACAATTTTTCGGTTAATAACTTTAACAAAATTAAAAATATGTTCATAATTTTTTGTAGACAACATTAAAAAAGCAACATGCAACTGATAGTATGCTGATAGTCCACATCGCCCAAATACTGACGCCACTTAACCGTGTAAAATAAAACACTCTTCGTATTCTTACTTTACTCCTCACCAAAATAAACAGAAATGCAAAAAATAGTCTTTTTAGTCTGTAGCTGTTTTAGTTGTTAGCAACAGTAATAAAACTTGCTATCAACCAACTTTCGAGTCAACAACTTTATTACAAATGTACACTACCGCGACGCTAAGGCATGCTGCAGAAATGACGCTGCCTGCTGATAACGGCTGCTGCACAACGACGTTCCCGTACTGCACTCGACGGCCACGCGTTGACACGGCGAAAAGCAAAAGATGTTAAAAATTTTGATAAAAATAATTTATTTCTATGCCAACAATCTCCGAAGTTTTTTACTGCAATTTTCTTTCATCAGTTTTACTGTTTTCACATTGCAAAGACTCATTTAGACGTTATCTCTCCGCAAAAAAGTCATTTTCGATGACGGCACGATTAAATTAGCTGTATTTAGTGAGAAGTAAATTTTGAAGACAAGTTTTAAATGCTTTTAGTAAAGCGTATCATTGTGATAATGTGTGCCAAAAATTATAAAAAAAATAAGTTTACATTTGTTAAAGTTATTCAGAAAAAGTGTAGGCTCTTTTTTCCGGACACGGTGTACAAATTAGTAAGCCGTCTGTCTGCTGCTGGCCGGGGCGGGTCTAATCTAGCTGGCAGGACGTAGTCCACGGAGAAGATTTACTGTACGTTATCAATCTAATCCGTCAAGCTACTGCGAACGGCGGGGCAGAGCCGGCGTCCGCTAGATGTCGCTGTTGACGTAAGTAAACGTGACCTGTGGCCAGGGCACCGACTGCCTTCCCGGCATTCATTGCGTCACGGCCGTACGTGTTGCCGAGTACCACCCGACACAGGAAAACGCGCGTCCCCCCGCCTTGACCCCAGAGAAACAGGTTGATTCTAGATTTACCTACCTCGTCGGGATATAAGACTGAGTAAATGAGCGAGGCGTGGCAGGGGCACCAAAAACCGCCGACCTGCTTAGTCTTCCCGGCGTTCATTGCGTGCATTGCATCAGTCAACGGACTCCTCATACATGCTGCACGACGTTTTCTCGACAGATCTTACCGACGAGTAATTGGTCTAATTTTTCACGCGCATGCACAACCAACGCGAGTAAGCTCTACCAAATGTGAAGAAACGACAGCAGCGGAAGAATTAATGAAGAAAAGATGACACATCTTGCACGGATAAGACAAGGTGGTTGCCCGTAAAAATGTGCTCTATAGGTCTAAGCAATCTTATTCTGACACAGATTTGACACTTTGCATAATGCACGCGCCTTTTTTATTTTGCTTGCAGACAGACGAACTGACGGAAAAGCCATAGGAATGGATACTTTTTGTCTCTCTAGGCCTACTGTCGTAGCATAAATCCGAATGCAAATACTGAAATCGTATTAGTCGTATTTAGATTTCACGAGGCAGATATATAATCTTGTCGCCTCGTGCGTGCTAAAAGAACTAGCACACTTTTGGTGGCGATGTTGGCATGTGGTCAAGTGGTGAAAGTAATTATCGATCGATTTATTTCGCTGAAAGTGCATGCGTCGTAAGAGTCCACGTCTCATCGAAACGTCTACAGGGTGGCCCAAAAATGGCACACACTTTATACGCCCCAACGTCGTCAAACATTAAACAATTATCAAAATTCTTTCACTGTCAAAATTAAAAATGCAATAGTGTTGTCGTTAAAGATCGCACCACACCTAAAGTGTGTCACTACATTATCTTGTAAAATGTCAGTTTCTTATAATTAACGATTGAAAACAAGAAGACTTCTGTAAGTTAATCGTCCCAACTCTCATAGTCACAAATTTAAACAAGAAATTTGAGCTAATGCTCATGAGACGCGCGAAAGCCTATAGCAGTTCAGGTTCAGTAGTTTAGCAGAAAATTGAAGTGTTCACGTTAAGTCAATATACAAATACCAAATTTTCTATCTGGATCGCATACCGATAATTCCGTGGATAATTCCTTCTGAACGATATAGACTTGTGTTGCAGCCCGAAATCGCAAAAAAATCCATAAAACCTTCTATTTTGACGTTCAAGTTCATTCAAGGTCATTGAATTCAACGCTAATCGAGAACCAGCATACAACTTTCTATTAGTGATTAATAGTAACCTAGGCCCTATCTCGCACCGTTACTGAGATACAACGACTTACTGGGCAAAAATCGCAAATTTTGTCCACCCACCTCTCATTTAGCACCTTCGTTCAGGATGACCCCCTTCGAATTTATGGAAAAGCTTTACGGTTCCTAAAACTAGAGTCTTCCGGGCAGCCGAAGGTTAAGATTTGGTAATTCTAGCTTTCACCGCTTTTGACTGATCCACCCGTGTGACAGACCGACGGAAAGAATTGCGATGGCTAAGACGCGCTGAAAGCATAACTGCTTTCGCGCGTAAGAAGCCAATGAAACTTTCGAAAAACACAGACCAAATGCCAATGACGTCAGTGATGATGTCACTGGGCGCAGACAGAAAAAAATGTACAACTAAGCAAAATATGTTTTTTAAAAAATTTGGCCTAAAAGCAGAACGTTTTACTTACTCACATGTGAGATTTTTAGTGATAGCGTTATTACATTTTTTCCGTTTCTGATAGTAAGAAACGTTTGAAAATCAATTAATTTAAAAAAAAACATAAAAGTGTGCCATTTTTGGGCCACCCTAAACGTTTAGTCGACTGAAGAGCCGGCGCACTGGACGGATGCAGTCAGTGCATGGGTGGTCGCGTGATCGCATCGTAAGACCTGCCGGTCGGTCAGCCCCAGATTTCACCCACCCAGCGAGCGGAAATAATCCCGCCAATGTCCACGTCCGCGCATGCGCACGCGTCGTCGTCGTTGCCATGCCGACCGACGACGCCGCTGCTGCGGCTAATGGAAGCTTAGTACCAGCCTGCGGCAGCTTTACCTGGTTCCCGTCCCGGCAATGTCGCGGCCGAGTTTTAGTAATCACCGCGCAGGGAGCCTCCTCGGTTTTCTTCCCTCTTCTCCCTCCCTTTGTTTTCCTTCTTCTCTTCCCCCTCTCCTTAATCCGGTGATAATCCAGCTACAGAGCTTACAGGAATCAATGTAATCTTCGCTAGTCCAATAAGATACAAATGCATCTTTGTGGAAGATTGACAAAAAATTGCGCATAGATTTAAAAATGATTTGGCGATAAAGATGACTGCCAAACGAATTTTTCGCACTTTTGAGATTGAAACTGATGTTCACGTTTTGTCACACTAACACCGACGTAACGTATTTGTGATTTCTACGCTTCGGTTTCGATGAATAGGCCTAAAATGGTGACCTACATTAAAGGTAAACAGGACGCTGACATACAACTAGAAATACGTTCTGTGGAACGAAATATCTGAGCCTGCAGCCAATTTTTTCTTTGAATAAAAACGGTTGGTTGCCGTGACAACAGGGGTCTTCATGGGAGAAATTTACATGACACCATTACATAGCCCGGGCCCGAAAATATGAATGTAGGCGAAAACAGCGCGCAATTATCTTTCACGGGGGCCGAGTTATAGTCAATTTTTGTCCCGAAATTCGTTGCCATGGCAACAGGGGTCAGCAGTCAAAAAATTTTAATGACACCATCTGATAGCCTAGGCCCGAAAATAAGGGGGAATTCCCCATAGGCCGTAATGCAATTTTTTAAAATTAAGGTAAAAAAGAGGAAAGAGTTATCAGATTTTTATCCCAAATAAACTCGATCTTACTTTTCGGGCCTCGAATCACTGTGCAAAATTTCATCAAAATCGAAGCAAAATTATGGCCGTAGGAGTGTTTACAGATAGACTTACAGAATGACAGACAGACGCAAGTGATTTTATAATCTGTCCCATGCTATTCTACAGGGATGTGCACGAGACCTTCTAAGCCGAGACCGAGACGAGACCGAGACTAGACGTTGCAGCTTCCGAGACGCTGGCCTAGACCTTGAAGCTCCCGAGACTCTCGAGTGTCTAGTGATGATTTATTTCCATACATACTCTGTTTCAAAAAAATACTGTGCTAAATTGCTTTTGTCAAAACTTCATCAAAGTTTCGACAGCTTGATCTGAGAAAGGTTTTTTACGTTACCGGTTACCCTTACCCTGAGCAATTTTGGTTTTCGTGCGTTTTTTTCGTTTTTTAGTTAGGGGCGAGTCCGTATAAAACAGACAGACGGACGGACGGACGGACGGACGGGCGGGCAAAATGCGATGTGCGGACTTCTAGGACGGCTGCATAAAAAAATTTATAGTTTAAAGGGCACAGCTTTTCATGGAAAACTCATCTCAAATCTACCACATAGAATCACACAGTGTTCCCACCACCCGACGCAAGTGAACGCGCAATACAGACCGGTACTTAATCCAGCTACCCCGGAGAGATGATCGAAAGGCTGAGATGACCTTGGCGTTGACAGAGATGATCTACCTGTCTGCAGACCTTCACTCATCCAAATAGTAACCACTTGATAGCGTTTCGACCGGAAGTTGAACCCACAATCTCGCGATCGCAAGTCCGTCTCACGTCCTACTATTACATTACCAAGCCATCTGTAATCACAGTGCAGCAGCACGGTAGTGCTGACACTGGTGTAAGGGCGATGAGCGTTAAGTATAGGAAATGGCGTTTGGAGAGGGGGTCCTGTCAGCGGCGGATCCAGAACTTAGAAATAGGGGGGGCAGAAAGTAGGAAGTAGAGTCTGGGAAGGGGGCTTCGCCCTCCGCCGAAAAATATATATTTTTAAATTTTAAGCAAAAATGATACATTTTCGTGCAAATTTGCACCATTTTTGAGACGCATCCAGTCAATAGGAGGGAGGTGGGGGGCCCTGAATCCCCCAGTTGGTCCTGTAACTCCAAAATCCCTTTGTCAATTTAAAAAAATGGGCAAGCTTCTCAGTGATCATGTCGACGATCCGACCCCACATGTAAAATTTGGTTACAATCGGTTGAAAGGGGGCGTGACTGCGCATGCGCCAAATACGCCGTTTGGAGCCTTCATTTTTAATCAAACAAAGCACAGTGAGCGATCCAGACCTTCGTCGTCGGTGAACGAGGTCGGTGCGTGATAGAACGAGAGTCCGAGTGAGATGACCGCGGCCACAATGAGAATGATGAGAGTGACGTCTTGCAGCGCCTCCCAGACCAGCTGTAGGAACGACTTGGGCGGCTTAGGCGGGATGACGTTGGAACCAAACGCCTCGACGCGTCGGGCGATGTCCTCGGGTGTTCCTCGAATACCTGCACCGTTCATAATTGGCCTAAATGATAACTATTACTGCCAGAACCACGTCAGTAGAAAGGTAAAGTAAAAGTAAGCCTAATAGGGTGTTTACACGATCGAGCAAACATTGAGCAGCTAGTTCGATGTTCTATGGTAATTAGCATGCTAATTAGGAGGGCGGGCGCGGTGTAATTGAAAAGCCTATATAACACGTGATCAGCTGTGGGCTAAGAGCCTAAGCCCAGGCCTACATTTGAGCCAGGGGCGGGGTTCTAATAGGCTCGATGTTTGCTCGATCGTGTAAACACCTTATTAAGGAGCAAACAAAGCGACGTAACTGAACTGAATTGAACTCGGCCAATGGTCATCTCAGTTCAGTTCAGTTCACTTACGTCGATCTGTATGCGCCTGCTACAGACTCGTGGCAATAAGCGCTCTACAATTTCGGAAGTGGTAGCTGATCGGCATGAGCTAATGATATACTAAAGTGTTAGGTGTCAGCGTGTCACATATGAACGAAGATTTAACTACCCTGGAAAGATAAAAGGCTGAATTTACCCAAAACGCTGCAATCAAATCATCAAGCATTAAAAATCGTGTGAAAAACCTTTTTGACGACCAATCGAAAAAGCGTTCGAAAAAAGCCCTGCTTATTAAAATGCAGAAAACTGATCCTGTATCATCATTCGGTTGCAAACATTGTTACTGCAGTTTTGAGTTTATAGGCATAAACAGATAAACAATTTACTGCGTCATAATTGTGACTCATCTCCACGAAACATTTAAACATCATCATCGCCATTCACTAGCGCCAAAACAGCTCGACAAACAGGCAGTGCATATAGGCAGTATGACCGGACAGTATGGCAACGAAAGTTGCACTAATAATTAACTGCCGGTGAAATCTAACAGTGACGCAGTATTGCTTACCTGATCGGCAGCAAAGTAGTCTTGAATATTATGACCTGACCTCAACAATAATCCATTATAATCTCTACGAGATAAATAACAACAGCATAAAGAACGCAGAAATCAGGAATATAAGATGGATGATAAAGTAACCGAGAGAGAGAGGAAAGAGAGAGATCTCGGAGGCTGCAAAACACCTGAGATTAAATATATGAGGAAGCGTCACTATATGAGAATGGATGATTCTATGCTGTGCTACACACGCGACGACAGTTAATTCAATTGGACCGGGCGACCGATCTAATTGACGAGACTCGACGCGCTATCGCTATATGAGGTTCATACAAATGTGAGTCCACGCGCCGATAAATTAACACAAACAAGATCGTAAAAAATTTTCGGCTTATTCGTAGGTATACAAAGTCCTACGAAAGCGTATCATCGTACTTCTGGTCGCAAATCATAGTAAATAGTAGAAAATTGTTATCAAGTGCTTTTTTTACCTGTACACCAACATTGCTGTACACCGGGTTTCAAAAAAACAGTCAAAATTGTTTTTGTCATAACTTTGTCAAATGTTTACTAACTTTAACAATTTTCGGCAAGTTAATGGCTAAGACGACATAATGATGTAAAATGTACTCATTTTCCACCTTACCTAATTTATGTTAATGCACTACCACGTGAAACATATATGCTCCAAATTGCTGAAAATGCTGAGTTGTTGTCTTAAGAAAATGCTGTAACGAGTTAGTTAAGCACAAAATACACCGAAATGTGAAATATTTAACAAAATTATAAGTTTGTATAACAACTCGCTTGCAAATTAGAATTTATGCCAAAGTGTGTTCCGCATGCAAAGATGCAATGGCTTAGAGGCAACGCCAATGGCTGATAGCAGAATCAATGATTGACTGATCAAATGCATTCACTCATCGATTAGCCATGTTTTAAGCTCATCAGCCAGCTATTTTGTTGTCGGCTGCATAAAATATCTGATACTTCAAAATTATTAAACCACGTTGCACCCTATGTCGAATTGATGATGCAAAGGTGAGCCATCTCATACAAATAATTGCCGCATAATGTAACAACATGGAGCATCTGTGTTTCACACGGTAGTGCGTTGACACAAATTAGGCGAGGTAGTAAATGAGTGCACCGTACATAATAATGTCGTCTTGGCCATCTTTTTGCCAAAAATTATCAAAGTTGGTGGAAATTTGACAAAGTAATGCCAAAAAATATGACTGTTTTTTTGAGACAGGTGAACTTTCGGCGAGAACACACTTCGTTTAATGTGCGAGTTACGCGGCGCTTAAATGTGCGATAACACTAAAAGAAAATTAGAAACCGCACGCAATTCTTTTACATTTTTGTTTTTAGTTTCATCGCATTCAGTTCAGTTACATCGCTCAGTACGCGCCTTTAATTTAATTGGCGTATGTTCAATTTTTCATTGCAATGAAGGGTGGTTTGCTGCAACGACTAAAGGGAAGATACACGCCGCTGTATTGTGTTTACCTTCGTTGGATGAGACGACAAGGCGGCGGCATAGTTCGTCGACGGTTCCGTACTTGTGTTTCAGCTGGTTCACAGCGTCCACTCCGCGAGTTTCCATCAGCTCCTTCAGTTCTTTAGCCGTGCAACCGAACCGCAACTGACCGCCGTCCTGACCTCCGCCCCCGTCGTGCGCCGCCGCCGTCGCCATCTTGTGTGACGTCACGCCGCGCTCTGATGACGTCACGGTCAGCACCACTTCCGGTTAGATCTCCATGGCAACGTCGCGTTGTTTACGTCACGTGACTAGATGGCGCGCAGTCGACACTAAAGCAACAAAAAAGCAACAGAAAGAAATGCACTGAACTGCCTGTTCGTTCGTCACCGCGTACGTGAAGGAATCCACGTTGAAATTGTTGAAAAACGACACTTGACGAAATTTGAAAAAGCAGAGACTTTTTCGTTGTAAATTTCAAACGATCGTGCATGGTTTGCTTACTCGAAACAAAAAAAAATACATTCTGCCTGTGTTTAATAAAAATTGTGGCTTGCTAGTGAAGAGGTAGCGTGCCGAACTGGTGACCGCGAGGTCACCGGCTCGACTGCCGCCCGGTGCACTGCCAGGCAACAATTCTGGGCAAGTTGTTCACACACGTGCCGCTCTCACCAAAAGTATAATTTGGTACCGGTTAAAGGGCGGTGACGCTCTTTGGCTGGGGAGGTAACAGCGGGCGTGGTGGAAAGTAATGGCAGCCTACCACCGGGTTTATGACTACGTCACCTGCGGGCTGACTGCCTAGAGACCCGGATCAGCTCCGACCCCTATGCTCGTATCGAGTATGGGGTACCTTTGCCTTTACCTTAATGAAAATTATTACTTTATCTGTTTCCTGTGAATAAATCTTTTCAACCAATGTTGCAATTTTGTTAGGCCTGTTTTTCGCCATAGCCATAGCGACCAAGTGTTTTGTAAATTAGACAGCTAAGTAAGTAAATTAATTTATAGCACATTGTGTAAGCGAGAGGCTGCCGAACCTAGAGCACTAAAATGGCCTGAAAGCTAGGTTATAGAAAAACGTTTGTCGACGAAAAATATCAATTAAATTAACTGAATTAATTCGATTACATTAGAACAATTAAATCGGATTAGGTCAAAATATAACGCAATGTACTTACCGTCGACAATTTGGTCGCGATCTCCGGGTGCTGCTGTTGCTGTTGCTGCTACTGTTAGTGACGTCAGCACACACGCCTACTGATGACGGCACACGATCGGTGTAGACTTATATACGCACCGCAGACACGAGCGATTACAAGGCCATCGACGACGTTCAGTGGGGCGACTGAAAACACGGGAGTGGAAAACGCAGAACTGAAAAATACAATTAATACAAGTAAAATACATGTGAAATAAATGTTTCGAACACAAAAACAACTGGGCCTACAGTATGCAAAGAGTTAATGCGTAGTAACGCGTAATGGTCTTGGTCTCGGCCCATGCCACTGCCGCTCATAGTTCAGTACGTTATATTTGACGCCGACAGAAGTATATTGAGTTCCGTCTAGTTAAAAAAAATTAATAACTAAACAACTGCATGCTGCACAACGTAAAAACCAATACATCGCTAGTGCTATGCGCATCGTCCACAATTGCTAAAATTTTCTTCTTCATTTTCAGATATCTAATGATGGTTAAAACTGACTGATTTAAAATTTTTGCAACGTCAAAAATATTTGAAACGCCCCTTTTATATTACCATATCTTCGAAAGCAAGCAGTAGTTTTTGAAAGGGCATCTCCCGCAAACCATACACAGTTACACACGCTGTTCCCATGTTTTCTAGTCCTGCGTTTTCCACCACTGCATTTTCTGTGGTCCCGCGTTTTTCAGTCCCGCGCTTACAGCGTCCCTGTTCAGTGTGTAGTAATAGTAGTAGGCACCAGGCAGCAGCAGCAAGCATATACTATAGGCCTACACCTGCGGGCAGCAGTCGTCCACGATCTACACGAAGAGTGGGCCAATAAACACAGCCACCAAATTTCTCTCACAGCTTCGTGAAATACTATTCAATTTTCGAAATTCTTTAAGCAGTATATAAGTTTGGTTGTACATCGTTTATTAAACTGTCGGCCAAAAACCAAAAAAAACCCTCTCAAGTTTTGGACATTGTACTGTCTTATAAAATGCAACTAGCATTTATTTACCAATGTAGTTTAGAAAAATATGAGCGCCAATGCATTATGGTCCTGCAGAAGTTCGAGGGGATGTACCCTCTCAAGTTTTGGACATGGGACCCTTCGCTCCCTCTGGGAAGTAAAAGGCGTTTTCCTGGACCCCTCAGTCAAAACGGAAAACACCGGCCTTATAAATGTGACTCAAAATATGCATCACAAAAATGCCGAAATATGAAATTTGTTGTGATCAAATGTGTTTCAAGCTCAAAATATACCAAAAACGAAACAACGAAAAGTCCATTATTAGCCTTCCTTTTGTACAAATTTAAGACCTTGCCACTGGATCCCTTCGCGAGTCTCTTGCCGTCAAACAAAAATAATCAACAGCAATCATCGATCGCGTTTCTTTTAATTTTTAACGAAACCTTTTTGTTATGAGAAGACCATCAAGTCCGGAATGGCTCAGCTCTATTGGCCGGCTGGCGCGAGCCTGTGATAAGAAAGCAAACCTATACGGCTGCAGCGGCAGAGCCCCTGATGTCTTTACAGTTGCCATGGCAACAAGGACGCCGCCGCAGCGTGCATGCGTCCGTAGGCGGTATGACGACAGAGTAATTAGTGATGGAAATACTCCGCAACAGCATCAACCAACAGCAGTTGCAGCAGCAGCCCTGTCAGGAGGCTAGGACTAGTGGCGTAGCCAGAAATGTAAATGGGTGCAGGCTTGCCTCCTTTTCTCTTCCTTCCCTTCTTTTCTCTCTTTCCCCACGCCCTCTTTTCCCTTCCTTTTTTCTCTCTCCCATCCTCTACCTCTTTCCTACTCCTCCCTCTGTTTAAAAGTAAGACTGCTAAATTCCAGATAAGGGTTGTGTGAGAACGCTGTCAGCTCTTTCATTTCCCCATTCCTTTCTTTTTTTCATCCTTAAATTACCAGCCTTCAAAATTAAGCCCCCTTAATTTTAGATACAGAGTCTGGAGAGCGCTGTGAGCTCCCAGCGGAGTCTGGTGCTAACAGGCTTGCCGTGGATATGAGATTTACCATCCATATCCATATCCATATCCACAGATTTTCCATGGATATCCATCGATATATCCATATCCACGGACGCCTCGTGCGTACATATAGCCACTTAATTTTCGCGAAATACAGTAGTGCCAGAGCGTCCATCCCCCAGGCATTTCTTTTTGTAAAACTGTTGAAAATAAATAAAAGTAAAAAATAAAACACATTTCATTGAAATATGATTTTAGAAAAGTATTTCCCGGCTGTCATGAAAATCTACCATAATTATTTTATTGCCCGTGCTATAGCCGACCGTTGAGCCTTGGGTACCATATGTCGTCTCTCAGTCGTCTTTTTAACCGTAACAAATGTATTGTGGCTAAACGGTACGTCGTAAGGAGTTGGCGATACCGTTGGATATGGCGATAACGACAGTAAACGACTACCTATAAGCTGTTGAAAGTAACCATGTCTCTATCTCCAGCTTTTTGGCCGCAATTTTGAATGCAGTGCTTCTGCCTGCAGCCGTCACTTACGTGCGCCAAATTGCCATATCTTATCCTAGCACTGATTTTAGCGTCCAGTATAGCAACGTCACCAGATCGTGTATGGGACTACAGTCACTCTGGAAAATCGCTATCTTTCCCAACCGGAAGTCTGAAGCCTTCAGATATAGGCGGTACGGTCGGCCCATCTCAGTAACAGCTAGGATTTTTGTTCTCCAAGACGCATGTTGCACTCATGTACGCCTACAGGTATAGACAGAGTGAACGCTTTGAAGAACACTTGGTTTGTACTTCCTACTAGCAATAAATTTGTTAGGAATCCAAAACGTTTGTAATTTTGTTACCGTTTGATAAAAAAAGAATAAAAATAATCTCACAAATTGTTAGACCGTTTGTTGTCCAAACAACAGTTGGCCTATTAAAGCACCATAGATTAAGATCTGTTGCTGCTATATAGTGCACATAAATTAATTTAGGCTAACTTAATAATGATGTGCTGATGTCACTGATGATTGATTTGACCCAATAACATAAATAAACGAGAAAAAGAAGAGTAAGAACGACAGACAGAAAAATATGATATACAGATGAAACACTTAAATATTCAGTTTAATTAGCAAATGCGACAGCGCAATATCCACAGATATATCCACAGCACGGCTGAAGTCTGGTATCCACACATGGATATATCTATGGATATATCCATGGATATCCATATCCACGGCAAGCCTGGGTGCTAACCTAAATTGAATTTGGTGCATTATACATTTAAAATATAAGATCTGATGGCAACGATTTTAATATTTTTTTTCGAGTTCTCAATATATGTTTTTGATAAAAACTCCATATATGGGGCCTGGGCTCCTTGGACCCCCTTGTCTCCGTAACTGGCTAGTACAGTGACGTCACCTGCAGATCCAGGTATTGAATACGCGCGCGTCGAAATGCTAAGGGTGAACCTGACACACAGATAGAAACGCATCTTCTCTGATCACGACACGAAACCGGCATAGCCTAGGCCTATTATCCAGAATTTATGCATATGTCAAACCACTGTTAAAGTGGGTGGGTAAGTGAGTACGCAGTACGAACTAATCCCACTCCAAGCAGTGTGTTGTATGAATCCAGCGGCCACTGGCTGCCATATCATATGGCCAAGCCATATGGCTGCTCTGAATCGCTTATTCAAAGCAAGCTGCCGTTGACGGATTCTTTTCATTAGTGTGCATTGTACCCCTGCCTCTTTAATTACTTATTTTCTTGTTAGTTTTCTTCTCCGTGATATACAAAGTTAAAAAATCGATGACAATAACAAACTGGACGATTTCTATAGTTTCCGGTTATTACCGGAAAGAGGCCGGGATGCTGCAGATATGCAGCGGAAGTGTATGGAATTTATAAGCGCCACGCAATAACGGAGAGGACGCTGTTTGGGTCACTTTAAGGTTGTTTATCCCCGAACAATCACAAGAAACTGTTGGCCAGAGACGACACTCGACGGTGATGCGGCGGCCCGTACGATTTACGGCGCAGATTATGTTAATCCGCTGTCCCTGAGCCGCATACACGCGTCCAGAGATGCTGAACCTGGCATCGAAAAAAACTGGAACCGTAAAGTCTTATATCAGCAACTAAACGCCCGTATCCAGAGCGACGTATCTGAATTCTGAACTGACACGATTTAGTTTTTGACGAACTGGCTAATGGGCAAGCAGGGCGAGCCCGTTGGTCATTAGTTGATGCGTACGTGAGCGTATAGGCTCACTCACGTACGCTAGCGACGCCGCTAGACGTTGCCTACTGTAATGCATTACTGCTTTCCCCATTGGTCACTAAGTATGGCGCGATACAAATGCTGAGTACTTACTTACTTAATTACACGGTGCACGGATGGTTGGACAGTGACAATGTGTTCATAACTTTTCCAACGCTCTACATATTAACATTTGTGATTTGATTTACTGCTTCGCTGCATGAGCTTAGAACTATAGGCCTACGAACGGTCGCGTGACACCTATGCATTAGCGAATGTCATAGCCTACCTGTGTATATATGCATGCGATGAAGTGAGTAAAGCAGGGATGTGCACGAGACCTTTGAAGCCGAGACCGAGACGAGACCGAAACGAGATTCGAGACCGTCTCGATACCGAGACCATATATCCTCGTGGATCCAGTGAGCGCAAGCTATACGATACTGACAAGCCGTTCTAGTTATTTTTTCATATTCTAAAATGGCCAAAATACTCTATCAGTCAAAAATCAAGCCAATATACTTCTGTCAGTATCTTTACAAAATATTAACCGATTTCAAAGTGGTTTGTTTTTTTTGACTCGAGATGTAGCCTACAGTGTATTACGTATAGGCTACAGATGTTCAACAGATTACCGTAGATATGCCAACTCCTTCCTCAATTTCGGCGTATTTTGATGGACAGGACACACAAGCAAACAAAACGGTGCAATATAGGCCCTATGACCTTAAACGACCTTGGATTTATGACAGCAATATGAAGCACGTAGACGAGCTGACATTTAGGCCTATAGACGCGGACAATCTCGATTTTATCTTCGTTCATCAACTTCTGATCCGTTTAAGTGAAAGCAGTAAACACGGCGATAACGTGTTACAATTAAGCTTAGAAATCAAATTACCGTAATTTACTTCGCGGTGCATCGTGGCTCAAGCAACCAAATTATTTGCAAAGTAAAGCCTCATGGGGCGTACAGCGCTTCTATGACACAGGTGCACACATTTCAATAATCTATAACTTCATGATATGTTATTTAAAGTTAGATAGCCTAAAACAAAAATCCACAATTTTCTGGAAAAAATGCCTGTAGCGTTTTCTTTTCGGACACAACGCACAAAATTTCATGCTTATGTGCAAAGTTTATGGGTCAGATAATTGCGCTAAAATAGCGCCGCATGATGGCAGTAAGCAGCTTCATTTGATGGAATTTCATCGACTTGAACTGCAGTTGGAATTAATCAGCAGATATTGCGCGAGTGGTCAGCTGTAGCTAATGATGTCATCGTTAGCAACATCTGCAGCCACAGAGGGTTCATTAATAGTGCATATAGAGATAGCGACGCCTCAACAAGACGTCTCGAGTGGCACATTAAGCGCATTAGCAACAACCAGCTGATGAAGAGAAAGAAAAAGAAAAAAGTTTTCTCATCACAGGCTGAACGGTAGTTCAAGCCCTGTGTTAACGGCGACTTCTCTTTCTTATGGGAAAGCCAAAAATTCGACCCCCACAGAATCAAAACCCCTGATCTGATTGAGATAAAAT